>OGZD01001029.1_pt1 | contig 24417 bp, 21 predicted proteins | sample 1576701 | NCBI WGS metagenome assembly OGZD01 (sample SAMEA3541487, study PRJEB24748) | human gut metagenome | biome: human gut; feature: human-associated habitat; material: faeces | place: China | collected 2012
GCGTACGTTGATGAAATTCGGGTGCGGCTGGCGGAAAATCAGCCACAAAAGCAAGTGCAGAAAGACTCCGAGAGTACATTTTTATATAACTTCGTCTCTATAGTCCCCCGCAGCTAATTTATGGTTTTATCTCTCAACCCCTCTATAGTGCCAGTCCAGCTGTCTCCTCAAATCCAAGCATCAGGTTCATGTTCTGAACGGCTGCGCCTGAAGCACCCTTTCCAAGATTATCAAAGAGCGCCGTCACCATGGTCTGTTCCCCGTGACCATTGACAATCAGCTCCAGACTGTCTCGGCCTGCCATATCTGCCGCCGCGATCATACCGTCATATCCAAACGGATGTACCTTAATGAGTTTCTGTCCGTCATACCAGCCAGCCAGCTTCTCGTAGATATCTTCCGCGGTCGGCTTCCCCGGAAGCAGACGGTTCTGAAGCTGAATCGTGACGGCCATTCCTTTATAGTAATCATCCACGATCGGACTGAATACCGGCGGGAAGTCCAGTCCGCAGATTTTCTGCATTTCCGGCAGATGTTTATGTTTCAGAGTCAGGCCATAGATACGGGGTGCAAAATAACTCTGCGGCTTCTCTGGGGATTCATACTCGGCAATCATCTTTTTGCCGCCGCCCGAATAGCCAGTCAGCGAAAATACCGTCATCGGATAATCCTTCGGAATCACGCCCTGTGCAACCAGCGGATACGTTGAAGTGATAAATCCGGTCGCATGACAGCCTGGATTCGCTACGCGGTTCGATTTCTGAATTGCCTCGCGATGTGCATTCGAAAGCTCTGCCATACCATACGTCCATCCGGCTGCCGTCCGGTGTGCGGTAGAGGCATCGATGATACGTGCCTTGGAACCTTCTGCCAGCGCAACCGCATCGATCGCCGCCATATCCGGCAGACACAAGAATACAATATCTGCTGCGTGAATCAGTTTCCGCCGTTCTTCACTGTCTTTCCGCTTTTCTTCATCAATCAGAAGCAGTTCGATATCCTCTCTCCCGGCCAGACGATCATAAATCTGCAGTCCGGTTGTTCCTTCTTTTCCGTCTATATAAATCTTCGGTTTCGCCATTGTTCGTCCCCCGTTTCCTATCCGTCTTTCTTATGTCACATTTCCAACGCCCGTCATTGCTTACGCAGCCATCACCATCCGCATCCGGCGCTGACCAGAATGCACTAAACCGTTTCGTGCTCGCTCACAAACTTCTCAATCACCAAAATCTGACGGGTTACTTCCTCCGGAGCCGGTCCACCAATCACCTTACGTCCACGTACACAGGTCTTTAAGTCTATCGCTTCATATACGTCATTCTCAAAGGCATCCGAATGCGTCTTGTACTCTTCCAGAGTCAGATCGGCTAAAGACTTGTCCTCACGTACACACTGTGCAACCAGCTGTCCGACTGTCTTGTATGCATCACGGAACGGCATTCCCTTCTTGGTCAGGTAATCTGCACAGTCCGTTGCATTGATAAAGCCCTTCAGAGCGGCTTTCTTCATATTGTCTTTCAGAATCTGCATCGTAGAGAACATCGGTGTCAGCACACGCAGACACTGTTTTACGGTGTCAATCGCATCAAAGACAGCCTCTTTGTCTTCCTGCATATCTTTGTTGTATGCCAGCGGAATGCCCTTTAACATTGTAAGAAGAGTAAATAAATCGCCGTAGACACGTCCTGTCTTGCCGCGGACCAGCTCGCATACATCCGGATTTTTCTTCTGGGGCATAATGGAAGAACCGGTGGAGAATGCATCATCCAGCTCTACAAACTTGAACTCCCAGGAGCACCAGGAAATAATTTCCTCAGAGAAACGGGACAGATGCATCATCAGGATGGATAAAGCGGCTGTCAGCTCCACGCAGTAATCGCGGTCAGAAACACCATCCAGGGAGTTGTTGGTCACTCTGGCAAAACCAAGCTGCTGGCGTACAAAATCACGGTCAATCGGATATGTGGTGGAAGCCAGTGCGCCTGAGCCGAGCGGCATATCATCCATGCCCTCTAAGCAGTTTTCCAGACGGATCACATCGCGGCGCATCATATTGGCGTATGCCATCATATAATGTCCAAATGTAACCGGCTGTGCCCGCTGCAGGTGCGTATACCCCGGCATAACAGTCTCCAGATTATTTTTCGCGCTCTCACAGAGTGCTTCCATGAAATCGATGATTTCTTTCTTGATTGCCACGATCTCTTTCTTCACGTAAAGACGCATATCCAGTGCAACCTGATCATTTCTGGATCTCGCCGTATGAAGACGTTTTCCGGCATCGCCGATGCGCTCGGTCAGAATCTGCTCTACATTCATATGAATATCCTCATAATCCTGTGAGAAATGAATCTTGCCTGCCTCGATATCCGCTAAGATACCTTTCAGTCCTTCGATAATCTTGTCTGATTCTTCCTTCGCAATGATGCCCTGCTTGCCCAGCATAGCCGCATGGGCCATGGAGCCTGTGATATCTTCCTTATAAAGACGACAGTCAAAGGAAATCGATGAGTTAAAATCATTCACCTCCAGATCCGTCTCTTTTCCGAATCGTCCTGCCCATAACTTTGCCATAAGTGTAAACTCCTTTTTATTCTCTGATTTAGAACCAATGCGACCATTGGAACCGGCAGATACCGGAAAACCAATGGTCACCATCGGCTGCGGGCTTGTCGCCTGCAGATTATTTATTATTTTCCTAAATTACTCTACGCCTGGAAAATGCTCGCCGGTCTTTGCTGCCAGAACTTCGTCGTTCAGGGCGCGAACCTTGATCGGAAGTCCAAACAGGTTGATGAATCCAGCGGAATCTGCCTGATCGTAGCAGTCATCCTCATCGAAGGTAGCCATACCTGCGGAATACAGGCTGTACGGGGATGTAACAGATGCCGGAATAATGTTGCCCTTGTAGAGTTTCAGTTTTACATCACCGGTTACGGTCTCCTGTGTGGAATCAACAAATGCGCTCATCGCCTTGCGAAGCGGTGTGTACCACTGACCGTTGTATACTAACTCAGCGAACTTGAGAGCCAGCTGCTGTTTGTAGTGCTGTGTCTCTTTGTCCAGAGTGATTTCTTCCAGTTTCTCATGAGCCTTGTAAAGGATAGCTCCACCAGGAGTCTCATATACACCACGGCTCTTCATGCCAACCAGACGGTTCTCTACAATATCCAGAAGTCCGCAGCCGTTCTCACCGCCTACCTTGTTCAGAACCTCGATTACCTTCTCTGCATCCATCTCCTCGCCGTTTACACTGGTCGGAACACCTTTCTCGAAGTGGATGGTTACATAAGTAGCTTTATCCGGTGCATTCTCCGGAGATACGCCTAACTCAAGGAATCCAGGTTTGTTGATCGGAGCCTCGTTTGCCGGATCCTCCAGATCCAGACCCTCATGGGACAGATGCCACAGGTTCTTATCCTTGGAGTAGTTGGTCTCTTTCGTAATCTTTAACGGAATGTTGTGAGCCTCTGCGTACTCAATCTCTTTTTCACGGGAATTCAGTTCCCAGAAACGCCACGGAGCGATAACATCCATCTGCGGAGCAAATGCCTTGATAGCCAGTTCGAAACGAACCTGATCGTTTCCTTTACCGGTACAGCCGTGGCAGATAGCGTCTGCGCCCTCTTTCTTCGCAATTTCAACGATTCTCTTAGCGATAATCGGACGAGCGAAGGAAGTACCTAACAGGTAATGCTCATAAGTAGCGCCAGCCTTCATGGTCGGGATGATGTACTCATCTACGAACTCTTTCTTCAGATCCTCGATGTACAGCTTGGAAGCACCTGTCTTTAATGCCTTCTCTTCCAGACCATCCAGCTCCGCACCCTGACCTACGTCAGCGGAAACTGCGATAACCTCACAGCCATAGTTTTCTTTCAGCCACGGGATTAAAACCGATGTGTCCAGACCGCCTGAATATGCAAGAACAATTTTATTATATTTCTTAGCCATTTTTCATTTCCTCCAATCATTTGCCTGCGTGATGCTTTTTTCTTTGTCCGTCCAGTCAACTAAGACCGGCAGATTTATATGCCTCACGTGAAATTACCCAGATTATACCTCCTTGATCCTAATTATGCAATACTTTTTTTGCATTTTTATGAATAATTTTTGTATAAAAACGTGTTTTATGCATTTTTCATGTGTTTTATGCATAAAAATAACATTTACGGACTTCATTTATATGCTATGCTACATGATAGGTATAAGTATTATAAATAAGTGGTACTGTGTGTGTACAGTAACATGATACTGCCCTTCCTGCATTCTAAAATATGCATCTTGATTTAAAATGTCAAAATTGCTATTATAATGTAAGAATAAAATGAAAGCATTCGAAAGGATAAAAACCATGACGATCAATGAAAAAGCACTCGAACTTCATGAAAAATGGAACGGCAAGCTCGATACCGTCTCCAAAGTACAGGTAAAAACCAGAGAGGATCTGGCTCTGGCATACACACCGGGCGTTGCAGAACCATGTAAGGTAATTGCAGAAGATCCGGAAGCTGCATACCGCTACACCATCAAGTCCAACACTGTAGCCGTTGTCTCCGACGGAAGCGCCGTTCTGGGACTTGGCAATATCGGACCGTTAGCAGCTATGCCGGTTATGGAAGGAAAAGCCGTTCTGTTTAAAGAGTTCGGCGGCATCAATGCATTCCCGATCTGCCTCGACACACAGGACACCGAGGAGATCATCGAGACAGTTGTCCGCATTGCCCCGGCATTCGGCGGTATCAACCTGGAGGACATCTCCGCACCGCGCTGCTTTGAGATCGAAGAACGTTTAAAGAAACTGTTAAACATTCCGGTTTTCCACGATGATCAGCACGGAACCGCCATCGTCGTACTGGCAGGCATCATCAACGCCCTGAAAGTAACCGGCAAGAAGAAGGAAGACTGCCGCGTTGTTGTCAACGGCGCCGGAAGCGCAGGCGTTGCCATCACCAAACTGCTCTTAAACTACGGATTCCCGCATATCACCATGTGTGATAAGACCGGTATGCTCTGCAAGGGCATGGAAGGGCTTAACTGGATGCAGGAAAAGATGGTCGAAGTTACCAACTTAGAGCACAAGACGGGCACACTTGCCGATGCATTAAAAGGCGCTGACATCTTCGTAGGCGTGTCTGCTCCGGGCATCGTTTCCCAGGAGATGGTTGCTTCCATGAATAAGGATTCCATTCTCTTCGCAATGGCAAACCCGGTTCCGGAAATCATGCCGGATCTGGCAAAAGCTGCTGGTGCAAGAGTCGTAGGAACCGGACGTTCCGATTTCCCGAACCAGGTCAACAACGTTCTCATCTTCCCAGGCATCTTCCGCGGCGCTCTGGAAGGACGCGCAACCGCTATTACCGAAGAAATGAAACTGGCTGCTGCCAACGCAATTGCTGCTCTGGTTGATGACAGCGAATTGAGCGACGAGAACATTCTCCCGGCAGCATTTGATCCGCGTGTAGCTGACGCTGTTTCCAAGGCTGTGAAGGAACACATTAAGAAATAAACGTAACAATTCAAGCGATTCTCGCATTTACCGTAAGAACCGCACAAAATTTACACAGTTACGAAATAATAATAAAGGAGTTTTTCCATGCTGGCTGAACCGATGACACTTTACAAACTGATGAATCTCTATATGCTGCACCAGGTCAATTTTCCGCTGACCAACGCGCAGCTCTCCAATTTTTTCCTGGATCGTGAGTACACCACGTATTTCACACTCCAGCAAGCCTTGAACGAGCTTCTGGATGCAGGTCTGGTAAAAAAGGAGACGATGCGGAACAGCTCCCGCTATGAGATCACTAAGGAGGGCGAGGAAACGCTGGAATTTTTCGGCAAAAACATCTCTCCTGCCATCGTCAGCGACATGGATGAATACCTGAAACAGAACCGCTTCCGCATGCGAAACGAGGTAGGACTGATCTCCGATTTCTATAAATCGACCAATCAGGACTACATCGTTCACTGCGAGGTGCGGGAAGGAAAAGCCGTTCTTGTCAATCTCGATATCTCCGTTCCGGATAAGGAGCAGGCGGAAATCATGTGCAATCACTGGAAGGATCGAAGCCAAGAGATTTATGCTTATGTGATGAAATCTTTGATGAGTGAGCATGGGGTGGAGAAAAAAAAAGGACGATAAAAAATCGCATACGAGACGAAAAAGAGAGTCCTCCGCGTGATTGCAAAATCACACGGAGAACTCTCTTTTTCTGTTTAGTTTCAAGCAAAAAACAAGGTCTGCGTCTGACATTTTATGCCTTTTTGCAAACCTTGTCTTTTCTTTCCATTTATATTACTTTTCTAGATCTATAACAACACCATAAAAAGCTCTATTACTCTACCGTAACACTCTTCGCCAGGTTTCTAGGCTTATCTACATCCAGTCCCTTCGAAACACTTACATAATATCCCAGCAGCTGCAGCGGCACAACCGCTAAGCTCGGTGTGAAGTGCTCGTCAGTCTTCGGTACATAGACTGCGAAATCGACGGTGTCTTCAATATTGTAGTTGCCTGCAGTTGTGAGTCCCATGAGGTAAGCGCCGCGGCATTTTACTTCTACCATGTTGCTGATCATCTTCTCATACAGGGCTTCCTGGGTCAGGATGCTGACTACGAGGATACCATCCTCAATCAGGCTGATGGTTCCGTGTTTTAATTCTCCAGCTGCATATGCTTCGGAATGGATGTAGCTGATCTCTTTTAATTTCAGGCTGCCTTCCATGCTGACTGCGTAGTCGATGCCGCGGCCGATGAAGAACACGTCTTTTGCATTGGCATATTTCGCTGCGAACCACTGGATGCGTTCTTTGTCATCTTCGAGCAGCTTCGCGATCTGATCCGGCAGTTCCTGCAGGGCTGCAAGGAGTTCTTCATATTTTTCTTCTGTGATCGTACCGCGCACATGGGCGAACTGTACGCCCAGAAGATATCCGGCAACCAGCTGTGTGCTATATGCCTTGGTGGTCGCCACCGCGATCTCCGGTCCTGCCAGTGTGTAGAAAATATGATCTGCCTCACGTGCAATCGTGGAACCTACCACATTGACAATCGCCATCGTAGGAACGCCCTGGCTCTTTGCCAGACGCAGGGCTGCCAGGCTGTCGGCTGTCTCGCCCGACTGGCTGATGATGATAACCAGACTGTTCTCTTCCAGAATCGGGTTCCGATAACGGAACTCGGAAGCCAGCTCGACGCGGACCGGAATACGCGCCAGATCTTCGATCACATACTGCGCTGCCACGCCTGCATGGTAAGCAGAACCACACGCTACGATATAAATACGCTTTAACGAACGAATGACGTCATCGGAAAGTCCCGCCTCGGTCAGGTCAATATGACCATCGCGGATGACTGAATTTAATGTATCCCGAACCGCACGCGGCTGTTCATGGATCTCCTTAATCATGAAATGCTCATAACCTCCCTTTTCAGCAGCTTCTGCATCCCACTCAATCGTCACAAGCTCCTTCTGAATCTCTTCCTGATCAATATTATAGAAAGTAACCTCTCCCTTATGTAAGCGTCCCAATTCCTGGTTGCCGATATAGTATACCTTGCGGGTATATGGAAGCAGGGGCGGAACATCCGACGCGATAAAGGATTCACCCTCGCCTACTCCGATGATCATCGGGTTATCCTGACGGGCTACAAAGATCTCCTCCGGATAATCCTTAAACATAACCGCCAGTGCATACGTGCCACGGATACGCATCATCGCACGCGCCATCGCATCGAGCGGTCCCTCGTTGTATTTCTTATAATAATGATCGATCAGCTTTACAGCCACCTCTGTATCAGTATCTGAATAAAACGTATATCCATTTTTAATCAGTTTTTCGCGAATTTCCTGATAGTTTTCGATAATACCATTGTGAACTGCTACCACGCTGCGGTCATCCGTGCAGTGCGGATGTGCATTGTTCTCAGACGGCTCCCCGTGTGTCGCCCAGCGGGTATGACCGATACCGCAGTTGCCCCGCATTGCGCGTCCATTGTCTGTCTTCTCTGCCAGCGCGCGCAGACGTCCCTTCGCCTTTACAACCTCTGGTACACCTTCTCCGTCTCTGACTGCCAGACCTGCTGAATCGTATCCACGATATTCAAGCTTCTCCAGACCCGCTAATAAGATCGGAGCCGCCTGCTGGTCTCCTGTATATCCTACGATACCACACATACAATTATTCCTCCTTTTTCCAACCAGGCGAGCCGCTGCCATCATACCGCCTCAGACACTCCCGCCTTCGTATCTCTATCTCAAGAATATGATAAATCTATTGATTCTTCAAAATAGAATCTTCTATAAAATATGTCGTTTATCCCTAAATAGCGCCTGACCGGCACCTTCGATATAGACTTTCTTCTCAGTCATGTACATATTCTGTCTCATTATACCAAAAAAGAATCTTCTTGTCAGCATTTGCTGTAATATTTTCGTCAGTCATCATATAGACACATCTCATTTTAAAACCCTCCGCTATAAGCAGTCACATATTTCTTCTGCATATCTGCCTGTAAAATAACTATTGTCCACGACAACTATTTTTTATACAGGAGGTTTCATCATGAAAAACGAAACAATGTACTTTAACGATCTTCTTTCCATCTGGCTGGAAAAGCAGAAACAGGCGCGAGCCCTGTCTACCTATGTGAAATACCGGCATCTGGCAGACCGTTATATCTCCCCTTATTTTAGATCCATCCAGCTTTCAAAGATCGATCTGCCTATGCTTCAGACATTCCGCAATTCCCTTTTATCCCCGGATTCCCTGCATCCGCTTGGGAACGGAACTATCCGCTGTATTCTTCTGCTCGTCAACTCCATTCTGCGTCTTTCCTATGAAACCAGGCAGACAAACGGCATTCTCTATCTCCCGCCCCGTCTTCCAAAAAAGCGCCCGGAAGTACCTGTTTTTACCCTTCAGGAACAGGAACAGCTCGAACACTATCTAACTGCCCATACAGGAATCTCCGAAGCCGTCATCTATCTGGGACTCTATACAGGGCTGCGGGTTGGAGAACTCTGCGCCCTGCGTTGGGAAAATATTCATTTTTCCGATCGCTATCTCCATGTCCGACACACGGTGCAGCGCCTGACGCGCCTTGACACAACCCATAAATCAGAACTCATTTTATCCGGTCCCAAAAGCATCTCCTCCAACCGTTTGGTTCCCCTGCCCGCTTTCCTTCTGCCGATCCTACAGCCATATTCTCATCCGGAACACCCGGATTATTTTCTGCTGTCACAATCTGCCAGCTCCCCGATGGATCCGCGAACCTTCCAGAATCACTACCAGCGCATTCTATCACAAGCCGGACTGCGCTATCTGAATTTTCATGCAATCCGGCACACGTTTGCCACCCGCTGTATCACAAATGGCATGGATCCCAAAACGCTCAGCGAAATTCTGGGACACTCCGATTTGAAAGTCACGCTTGAATACTATTTTCATTCCTCTCTGGAATTCAAGAAAGAACAGATCGACCGCCTTACTGCACTTTCTCCGGCCGTCCATACTTCTCTTCCAGATATGCCACATAATATGACGGATTAAAATCTTCCCCCGTCATATCGCGCAGGATCTGACGGCTGTCCTTCAATTTGCCATACTGGTGAATATTTTTCCGCAGATATTCACGGATTTCTCCCAGGTTTCCTGCCTCCAGTAGTTTTTCTACCGGCAATTCCTTCTTCATCTGGTGATAAATCTGCGCGCCAAAGGCATTTCCTAATGCATAGGACGGAAAATAGCCGATCGATCCCTGTAACCAGTGAATATCCTGCAGTACGCCCTCCCGATCCGTGGACGGGCGTACTCCCAGGTATTCTTCATACTTATCATTCCAGATCTGCGGCAGCTTCTCCACCTCCAGATCCTCCTCAATCAGCATTTTCTCAATTTCATAGCGCACCAGCACATGCAGCGGATAAGAAAGCTCATCCGCTTCCGTCCGGATCAGCCCCGGAACGGTTCTATTAACCGCCGCCAGAAAATCCTCCAGACTCGTCTCCGTCAGCGGGCTTCCAAACATCTGCGCCACTTTTCCATAAATCGGTTTCCAGAATGCATGGCTGCGTCCCACGATATTTTCAAAGAAACGGGACTGGCATTCATGCATTCCCATCGAAGTTCCCTGCCCCACCAGCGTCTGTGTCAAATCATCTCGGATGCCAAATTCATAGATAGCATGTCCCGTCTCATGCAGCACGGAAAAAATCGAAGAATCAATCCTTTTCTGATAATGCGTCGTGATCCGTACATCATGATTGTGCAGATTCGTCGTAAACGGATGGGCGCTGAGTGCCAGTACTCCCCGGTCAAAATCAAAGCCCTCATATTCTGCTAGGAAACGCGCCGCCTCTGCCTGCGCCGCCTCCGGATAATCTGCGGATAAAAAGGCGTCCGGAACCATCTTCGAGCGCTCTGCCGATTCTTTCAAAAGCGGCACGATTTTCCCTTTCATCAGCTCAAAAAATGGATCTAACATCTCCATATTAAAACCTTTTTCGTAGGTATCCAGCATCACATCGTAAAGCTTCTGTCCCGGTTTTGCCCGGTACGCCGCAAATTTCTTCTGATAAGAAATAATCTCCTTCAAAACAGGGGCAAATGAAGCAAAATCATTTTTCTCTCGCGCACGCGTCCAGATTCCCGTCGCACGCGCCGTAAGTTCTGCATACGCACGGTATTCCTCCGGCGGAATGCAGGAAAGCCGCTCCTGCTCCTCGGCTGCTTCCCGGAGAATTGCCGACTGCACCTCATCAAATACGCCCGCATTCTCTTTTTCTGCCTTCAGGCAGACATCCAACAGCTCCTTAAAACGCATTGACGCCAGAATCTCCTGATACTGCTCCGAAAGTGAACCTATCACCCGCGCGGTATGCTCTGCTGCACCCTTCGGCGCCAGCGTCTCATCATCCCACTCAAACAAAACCATCGACGTCTGAAGCGCCATCGCCCGCTCCAAAAGAGACTGCAGCTCCTCAAACTGTTTTTTTACATTCTGATTCTTCTGTTCTGTCTGTGCCATTTTCCTGCCTCCTGTCTTTTTTTCGTAATTCTATCATCCAAATTCTGTGTATTTTTTAGGTTCCGCTGCACATATGCCTGCATTCTTTTGTAATATGAGCCATTTCCATCTTCATCATACCAGATTTTATTTCTTCTGTTTCTTATATCTTTCTTATGATTTTTTACAGTTCACACATTGTGCAAACTGTAACAGGATTTTCTCATGATGCCTTATGTGACTTTCCAATCTTGCATAATCATGCAAAACGCGGTATACTAAAACCAGTTTAAATCATATGCATAAAGCTGGTTCCCGGCACACGGATATACGCCACGAATCAACTTCCATGCACACACCAGGACAGGAGGGATTGCAGATGATCGAAGCAACGAGCTGCGGCGGTGTGGTTATATTTCGGGGAAAATTACTCGTTCTTTACAAAAACTACCGGAACAAATACGAAGGCTGGGTTCTTCCCAAAGGAACCGTAGAACCGGGCGAAGACTTCAAGCAGACCGCCCTCCGGGAGGTTCATGAGGAGACTGGCGTCGCCGCCTCCATCATCAAGTACATTGGCAAAAGCCAGTACACCTTCAACACCCCTCAGGATACCATCGAAAAGACCGTGCACTGGTATCTGATGATGGCGGACAGCTATTACAGCAAGCCGCAGCGCGAAGAATACTTCGTCGATTCCGGCTACTACAAATTTTATGAAGCCTACCACCTTCTGAAATTTTCCAACGAAAAACAGATCCTGGAAAAAGCCTACAATGAATATCTGGATCTGAAAAAGGCAAATTTGTGGGGGAATCGGAAATACTTTTAATCACAAGAACAAAGAGGCTGTTGCAAAATCATTACCAAAAATAGATGATTGAGCGGCAGCTTCCATTTCTCTGCCAGCTAATCCGGGTTAAAATTCGCGGTTTTCCTGTTAAAAAAGGCTTTTCGGTAATTTCCTATGAAACAAAAAAACACCCCGTCCGCTGCACAAAGCCAACGAACAGGGTATTAAAAAGGGGAGGTTTCTATACTATCAACCTGTCTCACGTTATCTCTGTTTATCCCGACGGATAAACACCCTTTTTACCTCATTTTCTATTTATCTCGCGCCGTCTGCCGCTATCCTATTTGTGTCTGATTTTGTGTCATTTTCTATACCAACAATCCCCTACCTGATTGTACAAGGAAATTTTCAAGGAATTTTTCAAGGAAATTCAAATAGTACATTTTCATTTAAAAACAGCTATATTAATTTTAGCGGCATTGATACAGAAGAAAAGAGGTGATGAAGTGTTTTGGTAAACGAATCATGCATTACCAGTAATAACTTTGCTGGCATCTATAAGGACATCGCCGAAGTGATAGGGATTGAAGCCACCATTCTACTTCATAGCAATTTTCAGGGATTGCAAATAACCTTTCCTAAAAAGCTATATAACCATGAATACATCATCAGCCAGCTTAACACACGTGAGCCTACCGCCTATGAAATAAGAGCACTTGCTAATCGGTACGGCTACACTGAACGCCGCATACGGCAAATTATAAAAGAAAAAAACACCAAGGAGGACATCTAATATGTTCGGAAAAAAGAAAAACAGTTCTACCCCTAGCAAAGCTGACTCTAGTATCAGTGAAAAGGAAGCAAAATCCGCTCTCAATGCAAACAAAAAGCAGGCTGAGGAATTATTGCAAGATAAAGAAAAAATGAATAGCTTCCTCGCTCAGTTAGACAAGAAATTCAATGCTATCACTGGCTTCAAGGATAAATTCAATGATATCCCTATCATTATTCAGCTAATCAAGGACTACACCAGCGGGCGCTACAAAGCTATCCCGTTAGGTACTATAATCGCGTTAATATGTGCACTAATTTATTTTCTCAGTCCCGTTGACCTGATTCCTGATACCATCCCCGGCGTTGGCTACCTAGATGACCTTACCGTTATTGGTCTTGCTATTAAATTTGCTTCAACCGATTTTGATGATTACAAGGAGTGGTTACAGAAACACCCGCAGTAAATCCCACTTTCACGAATATTCTTCCATAGGTATATATATTATCTTCAAAAAGAGCGTCCATAAAATTTCACCTTCATTTATGAAAATTTCCATAAATGTTTATGAGCTTTATGAACGCTCTTTCTTGACTCAGAGGAATTGAACTCTTATAATTCAAGATATAAAGTGCGCTAATATATTACACTTGAATACTACTCACCCAATAACCTTATTTGTACATAAATCGGAGGAATATATGAGTTATACATTACCAGAAAATCTATATGGGAAGAATATATTAACTAAACTTCTATCGAAATATAATTTATCTATAAAGTCAAACGGAAAAATTATATACCAGACTTGGAAAGAAACCTCTACCATCACTCGCGATTATATCGGTATTACAGATATTTTATACTCTTCATTGTCAGACGACGGAGCAATAATTGACGTATCCTACCAAACATCTGATGATATATGTAATGATTTCATCGAAAGAACCTTGCCTGTAACCATTAGTTTTAACGCTGGCATTTCTTTCGATTCATCCGTTCTTTCCAATGACTTAAAACGCATCATTAAGGACAAACGCTATTTTCAGCGCATCCAATCTTTATATCAAAACTATTTTAGAAACTGCATGAAAGAGTGGTTGCGTTCAAATCCCGGTCTTCTATTTCAATGTGGATGGTTTAAGGAAGACCGTAAAGAATTGTCTTTTAAATCTATTACTTATAGAGATAGTGAGACTACAAAATCACCGTATTCTAAAATTGATTCTCTCATTTTTAACGGTTTAGTTTCTGAATTTAGCCATACTACACCTGATAATTACCTTAAAAACCATAATTTACATAATTTTTTTGATTTTCTCCAGAACAAACATGCCTTGTTCCTCTTTACATGCACAATCCATTCACTCTTACTTGATTACTCCTACAACCATATTTGGAATAACTCTCATATTCCAAATGCAGATACTGCAATTTTTTCACTTTGCATTCACGGAAAAGAAATTTCTCATGTAAAAAAAGTCGCTAATTTGCTTTTAAACGTATTTGACATTTCAAAAGAACACTGGACTGTCATTTCAAGAAAAATCCACAAATCTGCATCCTCTATCATTTCCAGCAAAATAGATTCCCTGAGAATGTATTCGGATGTACCCATTCTTTTCACAACACGAACGAATCGTTTTTACAAATCCTCAGGAATTATTAAAAAAATACACACGAAACGGCAACAAGGATATTTACATATTTTCCCTGTATATATAAGTGAAACACCCATTATTGCCGACGAAATCATTAACTGTTGTGTAGATGATATCTCAACAGACTTCGATTTAGATGAATTACATTCCAATATGTGTTTCTTTCTATATTTCTTTATAAACATTCTATCCGAAATATACCGAACAAAAGATACGTATACATCAAAAGATTACCAAACCATCATGCAAATGACAAATCAGTTAATTGAGCATTTACATACATCACTCACTCCTGATAATTTCATTCAATTAACCGAAAAGAAACTACCTGAAATTTTATTGATGTCCTCGTTAAAATCATTCTGCTATATTTTTTCCTTAACACCAACCAGTCAATACACCAATATATTAACTACAAGCTTTGAATCCTATATTAGCAATTCAAAAGATATAACCACTATCAGTACTTTAGAAACAGTAAACTATATTTTACTTATCGCTGAATTTATACACGAATCAATAAATATCGAGGAAAATAATGAATGGCTATTTGAAAGCACCGAAAAAAAATCAGATGGAACAACAGAACCTTGTTACTGCTTAACTACACAAGAAGGCTTTAACCATTTCCTTTCATTTCTCAAAGAAAGAAAAATCAAAGCCATTTCAACTCGTTATTTTACACGTACACTTGAATCCAAAGACATTTTGAAGACTTTAGCTTCCAGCACAGCTAAATGCAATAAGCGCCGCGCTAAAAATGTATATATCATAAAAAAAGAAGCCTTGGAATCAGCGCTTATTTAATATTTTCAAGATTTGATTTCAATTTCTTTATTTCCGTTTTGCTTATATGTAGTCTCTTACCAGTTAAATAGCTTATTGAATTTACAGCCACATGTATATGTGGCTGTTTTCTATTTCCATCATTATCTCTTTCATGCAAACTAAACACTGTCTGATATCCTTTAAACATTTCTACAATTTTATTTCCTATCCATCCATATTCTTCTCTCATGTAAGGCGGATATTCCGAAAAGGATAACACCATATGAATGATACGTTTTCCGTTTGTTTTTCTATATAATTCCTGTACTTTTACAAATTCTTCTACTATATCATCTATATCTTTTTCTTCCATACTATATACATTATGAATGCCACCAGGATTTTTTTTAGGGTCTAAAATATAATGTAATACCCTAGCAATTGATATTTCCCCCTCATATTTCCCTGTTATGATTTTAAAGACTGCCATAATACTCTTATCCTTTCGTTCAAATCAGATATATATTTTTTCTTTTTCACATCTCCTTTTTTTAAACATATCAACTGACTTTTCAAACAAATCATAAATTCTAATATTAATGATATATTTTCAACATCCCCCTCACTTCGAAAGCACTTTTGAATTATAAACGCAGTTCGATTTCCACCAGTTTGCTCCTTTGCCAGCTCATCTAAACGTTTCAATTCATCTTCTGTCACCCTAATGGAGATAACTTTTTCTCTGTTCATATTATCATTCATATTTTACCTCTTTCGTTTGATTTCTATATTCTATATTTTATATATTATTTTTAAATTGATATTTTCTCTTGTATATACTGCACCTTATATACTTATATAGCAAGGTTAGCATTTTGTAATACATCCCCGCTTTCATTCTTACTGCTATGTCTACCTCCCACTATTTTTCTATTTCTCCATCTCAATTAGAAAATCATCTCGCCCTATACCTTTCAGTAATGATATTGAAAGGACTTCTGTTAAATATGAGAAAACTTTTATTCTGTAATACAAAGCTGAATACAGCGTATTGTACCCATCTGAACTTATATACCATCACTATGAACAAAGGAGGTCTGACAAAATGAACACTCGTAAGCCTCTTGAAGTTCCATTAAATGAAAAGCGCCTGCTTAATATGGAAGAATTTCAAACCTATACCGGACTTGGAAAAAACAAGGCTATAGAACTTGCCCAAAAGGCTAAATGCCGCTTTTATTCCGGTAACCGCCGTCTTTTATTCGACCGTGTTAAGTTTGATAAATGGTGCGATGATAATTGTTATTAGAAAGGAGTAAACATAATGGCACTTGACAAAAACGGAAGAAAACTCCCACGCGGAATTACATACCGTGCATCAGATAACCGCTATATGGGGCGTTTTATGTATTACGGTGAATCATTCAGCGTGTATGGAAAGACCGTAAAAGAAACTTCAAAAAAGTTAGAAGAACTGAAATATGAAGTTGAACACAAACTCTATTTCAAAGAAACTGATGTTACCTTTAATGCATGGTTTGAGACATGGATATCTGTATACAAAAAACCTTCTGTGAAAACCGGAACGATTGACCTATACACGCAAACTTACCATGCCTATATTAAATCCAAATTTGGAAACAAACGCCTTAGAGATGTACGAAATGACCAAATACAGGAATTTTACAATACCATGTCAGAGAAATATTCCCGTAATACTTTAGAAGTCTGTAGAGCCGTTTTAAACGGTATGTATGAAGTTGCCGTTAGAAATGAAATGCTACAAAAGAATCCGGTTTCTCATGCTATTTTACCAAAGGATTCCCGTCAGCACTCTGTGAAAGTTCTCAGCATTTCTGAGCAAAATCTTTTCTTAAATTATGCGAAAGGAACGATATTTTATCCAATATATGAAATCGCATTATCTACAGGAATGCGAAGCGGTGAACTGCGCGGTCTGCAATGGAACGATATTGATTTCGATAAGGGAATCATTCATATAACACATAGTCTGCTTTATTTTAATCATATCGGCTATTGTCTGGGAGCTACCAAAACAGAAAATAGTGTACGTGATATTCCTATGCTCGACAATGTAAAAAGTATCTTAAAGGAATTACGCGTCAAGCGTTTTTCCAATTATCAGCAAAATGATATTATTACTATCAGGAATAGTGAATTTTCTAATCTGATTTTCACAAACCCTAACGGAACTCCAATCAACCGAAACCAATTCAAAATAGAAATCAATCGAGTTGTGACACGCATTCAGAAAGATTATAACGACTTTCCCCATGTCACGCCGCATATGTTCCGTCATTCCTTTGCCACACGTGGCATTGAGCGGGGTATTCCTCCAAAGGTTTTACAGGCAATTATGGGGCACAAAAGTCTAGCAACCACTATGGAAATCTACGCCCATGTTCTCCCAGACACCAAGGCAGAAGAAATGAAAAAACTGCGCTCGTTATTTTCATAGCACCCATTTTGTGTCAATTTTGTGTCAAGACAGCTTTTCACGTCCGCTCACACAGCCAATCATCCCTTTCAAAACCCGCGATTTTCCTGATAAAATAAGGTTTTTCGCAAAAAAATACCCCGCCTGCCGACACAGTCAACAGACAAGGTATTAAAAAGGGGAGGATAAGTATTCAAAAATTTCTCTTTTGTGATACTAACAGTATGACCCGTTTCTGTTATTCTATACATCAATCTCCAAATTTTTATACGCCTTTTATCTGCTTCCGAGTATCCGGTTTTCATATTATTTATCATACATACCTTTTTCCCTTGCTTTCTTCCTCTCTTTCCGTTACAATAGATACGTTTTGAGTTGTACTTTTTAATTTATTTTTACCTCTATGAAAAATACAACTCCAGCAAATCATTTTATGTACATTTTTATATTGATTTGAAACTTTTTATATCATAAACCTTGTACTTACCTCACAAAAAGGAGATTTACCTTATGAACAAGAAAAACATCTTAGTCGGACAGTCCGGCGGACCGACCGCGGTTATCAACGGGAGCCTTTACGGCGTTATCTGCGAAGGTGCGCGCCACAGCGATGCGGTTGGCTGCGTCTACGGTATGATCAATGGAATCGAGGGCTTTCTCGCGGATTCTTATATGAACCTTTCAGAAACACTCTCCGATGACGATCTGGAACTTCTTCGCCTGACTCCGGCGGCGTATCTGGGTTCCTGCCGTTTTAAACTCCCGGAGAACCTCTCTGACAGCTTCTACCGCGTCCTCTTTGAAAAACTGGATCGGCTGGACATCGGCTATTTCTTTTACATCGGCGGCAACGACTCGATGGACACCGTCAGCAAGCTTTCCCGCTATGCAGCGCAGATCAAAAGTCCGATCCGCTTTATCGGCATTCCCAAGACGATCGACAACGATCTCGTCCTGACCGATCACACGCCGGGATACGGCAGTGCTGCCCGCTATGTTGCTGCATCCGTCCGTGAAATTGCGCTGGACGCCTCTGTCTATCAGCAGAAATCGGTCACCATCGTTGAGATCATGGGACGCCATGCCGGATGGCTGACGGCTGCCTCTGCCTTAGCACGCAAGGAAGCCGGTGACAATCCGCTCTTAATCTATCTGCCGGAAGCTCCATTTGAGCTGGCACAATTTAATGACGACTTAAAGAAAGCGTTTGAAAAGACATCGAATGTCATCGTCTGCGTCTCCGAGGGCATCCGCGACCACGGCGGTCGATTTATCTGCGAATATTCAACCGAAGCCCAGGTCGACACCTTCGGTCACAAAATGTTAGCCGGATGCGGAAAAATTCTGGAAAATTATGTCCGCAACCAGTTCGGCGTCAAGGTGCGCTCGGTTGAGCTCAACGTCAACCAGCGCTGCTCCGGTCTCACCGTTTCCGGTACTGATTTAAACGAGGCTGAAATGGCAGGTCGTTTCGGCGTCCAGGCAGCCCTGAACGGCCATACTGGGCAGATGGTGGCATTTGAGCGTGAGACTGATACAGCTGCTTCTGAACCTGTTCATGCAGCTGCTGCCGTTTCAAACGCTACGGACTTAGGCGCAGCATCCGCTTCATGCGTAAAACATCGTAACACTGTATATAAAATTCATCCAGTTCTCAAGGATGTCAATCTGATCTGCAATCAGGAAAAGAAAGTACCTGCTGAGTGGATCACGAAAAACGGTACCGATGTCAGCGATGATTTCCTGGCTTACTCGCAGCCGCTGATCCAAGGGGACGTTTCCCATATTATGGAAAACGGACTTCCAAAATATTTGTACCGCAAATAGTCCGTCACGCAGTATAACTGCTTCATCCTTGAATCCATACAAGCAGCAGAAAAAGAGACGCTTCTTTCATTTTACAGATGCGTCTCTTTTCTACTTAATAATACATAATACCTGAATTTTTTCTAAATTTACCCCAATCACACACTCTTATCATTTGGGGAGGAATCCTGACCGTGCCCTTTCAGCGCAGCCATCTTCTAAATCTAATCTTCCTCACAATCCCGAATTTCAACCCCATCATAAAAGAACATCAGAATCTCTTCATAATTCTTGCCTTCGCGCGCCATCTCCTGTGCGCCGTTCTGGCTCATGCCGACTCCGTGACCGTAGCCGCCGCCCCAGATGGTAAATGTGCGGATGTCTTTTTCCTCATCCCTGGCAGTTTCATCCACCGAGAAAAAGGCACTCGGAAGCGTACTCCATCCTGTCAGTTCGGTTCCGTCATTTTTCTTATAAACGAGTGATTCCGAGCCGAGGACACTCCGAATCTGACTCTGACCTTTCAGTGTCTTGGTTCCCTCGCTTCCGACGATCTGCACCGTCTGGGCGATACCACCCTTACCGCGGGAAGTCACAAAAATACCCTGAATCTCGCCGATGGTATCTACCTTCTGCTGCAGCTTCTTATTCGTGATCGTTGTTTTCCAGCGGTACATCGGGAACGAGGAATCATAATTCTGCTCACCCTGTCCCTGGATAAACTTGAGAAATGTGTCGTTGTCCGTCAAATCCGGAATCTTCTTCTTTTCCGTCAAACCGATCCCTTTCAGATACGGAACCTCGTCTTTGCTGGCGCCCCAGATCGTTCCATCGGTCGAATATCCGCAGGAAGTTGAAAAATAATACGTTTCCGCCGGAGTATCGTTGTAATATACAATCTTCCCGTCCGTCTCCTTGACTGCCAGATTCGTCCGCTCACTGCTCTCTGTATTATTGTACACCTGATAGTTCGTGCTGTCATCAACGTGTGCGCCGTAACGGCTGTAAGCATTCGCCTTGATCTGCCGGTAGGCATACGTCCGTGCGCAAACTGCCTGCGCCTTGAGCGCCTCCAGCTCATAATTAGATGGCATCTCGCTCGGCACTACGCGTGTCAGGTAATCTTCGACGTCCAGCTCATTGATCAGAAGCAGCCCATCCGACTCCTCGCTCAACTCGAAGCTGCCGAAATACGACGGCGTTCCCTGCGCCCGCTTGGTGCTCAGGATGCGGATCTCCTTCTGCGGATCTTCCAGCGTGATCGTCATGCGCCCTTCTTTCAGACGGTCATCGCCAGGACTCACGGACAATTTCGTTCCCGGGCTCAAAGTCTCCTCTGATTCGCCCCAGGTCACATGCATCGTGCTGTCCGACTGGAGTACCACTTTCGTGTGAAACAAGGAGGAATAATCATCATTCATGATCAGCACGCGGATGTTCGTCGCTGAAAAATCATGATTTAAGAGTGCTGCGCAAACCTTTTTGCCAGCCACGACAAATTTTCCCAGATCATAGCCGACCAGCACATCCCGCTTTTTCTGCTCCTTGACGACTCCATATGTTTTATATACTTTAAAATCATCGTCCAGTTTCAGCGTTCCGTACCCGTCAATCTCGATCGTATCATCCTTGACCGAGAGTACCTTTCCTTCGATCATATCTTCCTTGAGCGACAGCTTGCGGATCTTGCCCTTATCCAGCTCTACATCCGCCAGCACTCCATCGGTACGATCCTTGAGCTTTTCTTCCTCTGGAAATGTCCGGACGATCGTGCCAATATACACATCCATCCCACCCGATTCTCCCGGAACGATCCAGACATTCTTATATGTAACTTTTTCAGACTGTACGCCGCACAGCGTGATGATCGAACCATCACGCTCATAGACCTCGATCTTCCGATCGATGCAGGCATCCAGCGACACGCCCTCAAAATTCATCGTTCCCTGATCCGTATATGCCGTCCATGCCGCTGCTTCCTTCACATTTTTTGGTGTTCCATAAAGCACCAGCTTCTGTTTTTTGACCGCGTTTTCCGAATCTGCCTTTTTTAAGAATGACTCATAAAACAGCCACCATTCTTCCTTCGGCATTGCCTTTTTATATTTATTTTTAGATACATTCAGGGCGCTCGAAAGCCCTTTGGAAACACGATCCGCCGCATATGCCGCTTCGCCATAGGTCAGTGCGCCCATCGCGTAGCTTTTACTTATCTTCTCGTCTCCCGGCTCCAGATAGCCTTCCTCAATCATATAGTCAATATATTTGGCATACCATTCATCCTGATCCGGCGTTCCAAAATGGCTTCCGTGTTCTCCCTGCGACGCAACGATGTCGTCCCGGTCTGCAAATGATAACGCCATAGCTTTCGATGCCATGGCGCGTGAAATATCATTATCCGAGTGATCCAAAAATACAATTGCAAAGAGCAGGAGTGCCAGAAAAGCCGGAATCGCCACTGCCCAGTAAACCAGCTTTTTAGGTTTCAGAGACTGTACTGCCTTTCGCGATCTGCCTGTTTTCTTTTCCATATTTCTCCAGCCGCCTTTATTTTTTAACTGTCCTTTCTCATTCACAGTCACTTTTTATTTAACTCCATAAACGTTCCTGTTTTCTCATCAATGTGGTCTAACTTCCGGTATTCGTCTGTCTCCATCGGCAATTTCCGAAGCCGCAGCGACCGGTGCACCGCTCGGGAGATCAAGTCATAAATAACCGCAAATGCCGGTACTGCGATAATCATGCCGACGAAACCAAAGAGTCCGCCAAAGAAGAGAATCGAAAACAGTACCCAGAAACTCGAAAGTCCTGTCGAATTGCCCAGGATCTTCGGTCCCAGAATATTGCCGTCAAACTGCTGCAGAAGCAGAATCCAGATGAGGAAATACACACACTGGAGCGGACTGACTAAGAATACCAGGAACGCTGCAGGTATCGCACCGATGAACGGTCCAAAAAAAGGTATCACATTCGTCACACCGATAATGACGCTCAAAAGCATCGGGAACGGCATATTTAAGATCGTCACACCGATGAAACAGATAATACCGATAATGAGGGAATCCACCAGCTTGCCGATGATGAAGCCGCCGAACATCTGATTGATAAACCGGAGCTCCTCGATTACCAGATTCGCCTGTCTTAGATTCAGGCAGCCATAAACAATCTTCTTTCCCTGTGCTGCCAGTGTATCTTTGATATTTAGCAGATACACCATGACGATCAGACCGATCAGCCAGTTTTTGATAAATTCCAGGACACCCAGCACGCTGCTGGAAAGGCCTGTCACGATCTGTCCAATCCGGTGCATATCAATGTTGGTAAACGATTTCTCCGCCCAGTTCTGAAAAACTGCCAGGTTATTTTCAAAACTGCTCAGAACCATATTTTCGATCTCCGGATTATTTTTCAAAATATGCTGAATCCATTCATACACATTCTGCACATACAGCGGAAATGAATCCTGAATGCCGATCAAACTCTCGATCAGCTGCGGGATCATAAGCTGGAACATCCCTACCACAAGCACAATAACCAGCCCCAGACAGGCTGCCGTCGCAAGCATCCGGGCTGCACCACGAACGTATTTGGAATTCTTAGTGACAGAGCCAAGGGTCTTTTCCACGATCCCTGCTACCCAGTTATATGCCGGGGCGGTCAGATACGTCAGCACCGCACCGCAGAGAATCGGCGCGAGGATTTTCACAACCTTGCGGGTGCCCGCCGACACCACATCCCAGTGTTGGATGCTGAACCAGAGCAGTATGCAGACCGCAATCACCAAAACTGCCGTCATCCCCATATAAATGTATTCTTTGAAATCTCTTTTTTCCATACTTATGTTCTTATCCATTCCTCTTTTCTGATTTTACAATGTGCTTCTGGAAAATGTTACATTTTCTTTACACACTTTCTTTTACAGAGAAAGCAGCGATTGCTCGCTGCTTTTATCCTTTGTAACCCCAAAATGCCGGCTCTTACCATATTGACGCCTAGCGCTGCTAGGTGGGCAACCTCACTTAGATTTCTGTCTTCCACTCGAGAGGAGGCCTGACATCCATCTAAAAATATCGGAATCCCGTTAGTCAAAATGTAGGTTCAAAAAAAGCAAGAGTTGTCGAGCATCCCAGGAATTACAAATATTCTCTTTTGATACGGCTATTATACCGCAAGTCGGATGTTTTTTCAAGTTCCATTTTCTGATAATGCGGTCAGGTTGTTACTGTTCAGGTTATCCATCTCTCTATCTCTTTTAAGAAGCTTCTTTTTGTCTTTTATACTTCTCCCCACTTCATCAGGAAATCTCCCAGCTCTTCCACCGTCTCAATCTGGTAGTCTGCCCCATTTTCCGTAAATTCTTCCCGGGAACCATATCCATACAGCACTGCCGCACATGGGAGCTGATTTTCATGCGCCCCGATAATATCGTGCTTCCGGTCGCCCACCATGATAACCTTCGATTCCTCCGGTGTTGTTCCCAGACGGTCCAGCGTGTAGGCAATCACATCGCCTTTGCGGACCCGGATCTCCTCCATATCCGCCCCGCCAACCAAGGTAAAGTAGGAAAGCAGATCAAAATGCTCCAGAATCTGAATAGCAAACGGTTCCGGCTTCGAGGTTGCCACTGCCAGCGTAAGACCGGCATCCTTTAAACGTATCAGCATCTCCCGGATTCCCGGATAAACTTTATTTTCAAACATTCCCTGTTTCGTAAAATATTCGTGGAAATGGCCGATCGCTTCGCGCGCCTGCGCTTCGCTGAATCCGTAATATTCTTTAAAACTGTCCGACAACGGCGGTCCGATGAACGGACACAGTTTATCCAGATCCGGCTCATCGATCCCGTATGCCTGCAGCGCATGCTGGACAGACTTTGTGATGCCTTCCTTCGGATCTGTAAGGGTTCCGTCGAGGTCAAATAGTATGATATGGTTCATATAGTTCGTTCTCCTTATTGTAGTCCGCAGTGCATTACTCCGCAGCACACCAGCTTGAAAAAACTACGTTTTCATTGCTTACGACCATTCTAATACATTTTACGCAAAAAAGAAAGACAACTTTTATCCAGCCATCTTTCTTTTCTGCGTTTCCGTTACTGTTCACGCATACGTGCCCAGTAACGGAATTTGCCGTGGCTTCGCATTT
>OGZD01001034.1_pt1 | contig 24348 bp, 27 predicted proteins | sample 1576701 | NCBI WGS metagenome assembly OGZD01 (sample SAMEA3541487, study PRJEB24748) | human gut metagenome | biome: human gut; feature: human-associated habitat; material: faeces | place: China | collected 2012
GTGAGGATTACAAAGAAATATAATTGATTATGAGAAAATATTATTACTATACTTACAGATATCAGAGAGGCATAGGCCATGCCGTCTGTTCATGCGATAATGGCTTTTTCAATGTGAGGGAAAGACATGAGTACCTTTATAATTTAAATAAGAAATATTGTGTGATTACTTTTTGGAAAGAGATTTCCAGGGAGGAATGCGAGGCAATGAATGATTTTTTTAATGAAAATAAAAAACAATAATGGACAAAGCAAGATTGGTACTTCGTTGGCTGCTCATCCCCTTGTGGTTCACCATATTCATAGCCTATCTGCCGATATGGTATCTGCAAATGAGCTGGTACTATTTCAGCTTTCAGGATTATTGGGATGCTTTTCTGATATTGTGGAACAAGACCATGCTGTCCATGAGGTTGAAGACACGCCGATGAATCCTCGAAAGGCCGCCGTATGATTAATATGGCGGCCTTTGTTGTGTATATATGCCGTTATTGTTATCTTTGTATCAGGTTTTCAGGTAATTCAGGGTATTATAATTTCAGAGGTATGAAAAAGAGTCGGAACAGGATTGTAGGATGCAGCTACGCGTTCAGAGTAGAGGACATTGTACGCATTTACGATGAACATTCCCGCAGCGGCCTCTCCAACCGCGAGATCCTGCGCCGTTATATCTGGCCGAAGTACCATATCTGTGAAAAGACCTTCTACAACATCATCAATGCCAGCGCCGACCCGCGCATCATCCAACGCCAGAAAGAGATGCGGGCGCAACTGTCGCTTTTCTGACCCGTCCTTATCCCCTGTCTATCACTTTACATGTGAAATCGGTGACATCCTCCACAAGTTCCTCATGATTGTGGTTCGTGCTGCTTCCGGTACGCCGGAACAGACTGAAGGAAATGCTGCCGTCGTCTCCGGAGAGGTTGAAAAGATGCCGGTCCATGCAGTCCAGCAAGTCGAAACGCTCCAGCGCCTGCTGCTGGAAGCCGCCGCCTTCACGGGAACTCCCTTTCCAGGGTGTGATAATATGCAGGCGTAGGGTCACGTCTGCTGTCTGCGTGCCGCCGCCCGTCCATTTCACGGGCCGGAATTCAATGAATACGGCAGGGACATCGAAAGGCTCTTCCTGCTCCAGGAATGAAATCTGCTCGTTCCACAGGTCGAATGTTCTGATGACGGGCTTCCCGTCCCGGTCTGTGAGTTGTTTCAGCCGTTCTATGAGGCTGAGGTAAAGGAATCTTCTCATGTCTGAAATATTTTTCTGCTGTTTTCTTCCACTATTTCCCGGATGATGCGCTCCACCTCCGGATGCATGCCGATGAACCGTCGGCGCGGCATGACTATCCTGCTTCTTGCCCGTTTCAACGCCATACGTTTACAGAAAAGTGCCTCTTCCGTGGGGTTGCGCCTATAATTGTCTGTCAGTTGCCGGTACAGGTACCAGAAGTACCTTTTCATCTTCCTGGTGACGGTTATCGTTCCGCCCTCATTGTGAATGGCAGCGTATGGCAGGTCACTGCTGAAAACCACGCTATGTCCGGTAGTCTCCGTTTTGATACTCCTGCGTAAGGCTCCCGTACGTATCAGCAGCCCCCGGCTTTCGTCGTTATTGTATTTCCTTCGTGCCCAATGCTCGTTGAAGAAGGCTTCCCGTTCGAAGTTACGATCGAACTCTTCTCCTATCTCCGTACCGATATCTTTCAGTGTAAGGCTGATGAAACGTCTTATTTTCCGTTCCAGCTCTCGGGTTATGTTTGAATTTGGGGTCATAATGCTTGTTTATTAAATAAATAGCCGTATCTTTGTGATATGAAAGAGGGTGGTTAAAGTACTGGGTTGGATTGCTGATCCTTCACTAAAGGCTTTAATCATCCTTTTTCTTCAGTTTTTCCACAATGGAGTAGAACTGGCATTTTCCATCCATAAGTTCTCTGATAACGGCATACGATTCTTTTTCTGCAATCTCTATTTTAAGATAATGGTATTTAAGTACCATCGGATTTCCTTTATCATCCATTCTTTCAAGTACATGTTCGCTATTCTCCAGCAATGAGACGATGTCCCGTATCGCTTCATTTTTTGCCAGCATATGTTTGTGTGGTTGGTTCAGCGTTTCCTTGATGCCATTCATGGTAAATTCTATCGTTTTTTGCACCCCTTGCACTACTATAGTCCTGCCAACCAGATTTTCTTTGGCCCATTCACGCACCGTTTTTCTTTGTTTCTGCAGTGTTTCTTTAGCTTTCATCATTTCCTTTATCACCCTGCAGGCCGCACATAATTCATTGTCGGGTATCTTTGCCAGTTTAAGCATGCCAGGTTTGTCCGGACAATCCTTACATCGGCTGATGGTGTAGGGATTATAGAACGGGAAGCATGCCATTTGCTTTCCCGGGTTGAACCGCATCATTTCCTGGTGCTTGCCTGCCGTTGCCTGGCTGCCCGCCAGCATCGCCCGGAACTCGTCACTTTCCGGATATTTGCCTTGACGCACCCTTTCCACCGTACACCGACAGTTGTGTACAATTCCATTTTGTATGATGTAACTTTCATCCTTATTGATTGAAAGGTTATATACAAGCGTATTCTCTTTTTGCTTATCTTTGCCTGTAACCAATATGTATCTGTTATGAAAAAAGGTCTGTCGGAAGAAGTGATAAAAAGAGTTGAATCCATTGAAGGAATGAATATTCATGATGCCGTGGAACTGAGATATGTCCACGAGAAGAGGGGATTCCGTTTTTTGTGCCGGATCTGGCATGTGAATAACCGCACTGCCGCAAAGATTATCCGCCATACCGGATTCTCCGTACGGCATGGGAGTGAGGCCGTCAGGGCGCAATGGCATAACGCACCGGAACGCCGACTTGCCACAGGCAAACAGCTTGCGGATGTAAACCATAGGCTTGCCCTTGCAGGCAGACATGTGAGACAAGGCAAGAACAAAGGGAACAGTGAAACGCTCCGGAAGATTGCCGATAAATTGAAAAAGACGTCTTCCTTCCTTCGTAAGGACGTCAGAGAGAGGGCGCTCGCAAATTCCCTTGTTACCCGCAGGACATATCCGGAACGCATGTCCGCCCTGAAGCTTCCTCCGAGTCGGCACGAACAGCTGCTTTATGATTACCTTCAGTCTCTTCATCTGAATTTCGAGTTTAGAAAATTATTTGGCATATACATTGTCGATTTCTATATCCCTTCCTTGAATCTTGCCATTGACTGTCTTGGAAGCAACCGTTTTCCACTTTCGTACCAACGCCATCAGCACATATCCGGTGAGGGTGTACAAATTGTGTATTGCGTTAACGGCTTTATTGAACGTGCCGACTTTACCGACCTGCAGAAGTATATCTCCAGTCTGGATGTCAGAAGCGGCGGTCCATCCTCCGGCCGTCAGGAAACGGTGATTTGGGGTGCACGTGGTAATTCCCCTTTTGGTGCGGATACGTGTCATTTCTCCATTGAACGGTTTCATGTGGGTACCGGTCACAAGTTGGTACTCACCACTTCCTCCTATGACTGATTCCCCCCTTTGTATATTTTCAATGTTTTTCCACTCTCCACCGGCCATGAGTACCCGGGTTCCTGCGACAAAACAGTTCCACCCGTTTGGAGGAAAGTATTCATCCCAGAACCGTGAGGTAATGGGCAGCGTGACATTATGCAGTGCCCGGTGTGCCTCGCGTACTCGTTTGTCGCCCACAGTGCGGTATTGCAGCAGGTAGCGGTCCCGGTCCTCATCGTCCCACCACTGCTTCCACCTGGCAGCCATGACGGCAGATGCCATGGCGAAGTTGTATTCCGCTTTCAGGTACCAGCGGTTATAGGTCTCGTTCACCTTTTGAACGTCATTCAAAAAGTGTTCAAAGGGCTTCCGGTTCCCGTCCGCATCGAGCAGCGAGGGGAACGCCTCGTTCAGCTCATGGAAGGTCTTGAAGCCGGAAAAGACGTAATTGCTTTCCTTGAGCCGCCGTATGCTGATGTCGTCCATGGGGCGTTGACGGACTGAATAATCCACGGCACGGTCCAGCGTATCGGTATGGTCGCGTATGAACTTCTGCACCTCCTTGTCCGCCAGCATCTCCGGTGTGAATTCCGGCTGCCGGTGGAGCCAGCGCATCAGCAGGACAAAAGACGCCTCCACGGCAGCAGTATCTATTTCCTCTTCTTCATCTTCCCCACTGTCAGCCAGCGGCAGTGCATTTCCGTAATATGCCAGCAAGGCTCGTCTGTGCAGCCCTTCGTAGTCAGAAGGGCTCAGTCGAAAAAACAGAGCTTCTGTTCCCCATCCCCCTTGCCATTTTCCTTGCCTGCCGGGACAGCCACCGGTGCGGGCGCTTTTTTCTCGATAATGGGCACATTGTACTTGTCGATGAAATATTTCAGGTCCACCTCGTAGTTCTCCAGCAGCAGGCGTTCATAGGCAATCTGCTGCTCGGGTGTGAAGTCTATGCCCTCGTACCAGTCGAAACGGTATCCCTTTAAGGGGAAACCGTGCTTTATCATTTTGGGGATAAGCTGGAAGTTGATGACGTCCCGCAGGTTGTCGGCATCCTTGCTGACAAGGTTCTTCAGCACCTCCAGATGCACCTCGCTCTGCGAAAGGCTGCTGCCGTTCTCCGTAGTCATGGTTTCGGTGAGCACTCCCTTTGACAGTTCGGAGTTGGCGCGGTCTATGCGTTTGTCAAAGACGTTGTAGGCATCCCCGCGGGTGGACTCCTTGATTTCTATCTCGGTGCCTTCGGGAAAGAGCGCCCAGCCTGCTGCACCCATCGTGCCCAGCATCTTCTCGATACGTCCCAGCTCCTTGGAGTCCCGGCTGGTGGTCTTTCCCACCCGGAAGGGGATGCCGAATATTTCGGAAAACATGTCCCAGAAGGAGCATACGTTTTTCTTGGGAATGGTATGCTGGGCACATTTGAGGTACATCCCCAGGTCGTGCGTGCCGCCCACCTCCACCGTCCAGTCCGCCATTTCGCTGTGCCGGTAGTCATAGCCGTTCTGCCATGCCTCCTGCTGGCGTACCACGATGACCCCGTATTCGGGGATGACGTGGCGGCGCGGTACCAGCTGCACCTCGCTGAAGGCGGGTGTCCCGTCCACGGAGATGACATCTCCCAACTGGATGAGCGAGTGCCCCCAGTAGTGCGCGTCCAGTGCCAGGTCCATGAAGGTCTTGAACCAGGGCGCCTCGAATATGGCCGTCAGTTCCGGGTTCTCCACCCCCTTTCGGTCCACGATGCGGAAACTCTTGTTCAGCACATACCCTTTGCGCTGTCCCACGCATCCGGTGAGGTGCATGTCCACCTCCACGTCGCCATACACGTCATACAACGGCACACGGTTGGGATATTCCACATTCTTTGCATACTGCCAGGCGTTGCGCCAGGCGCGCATGTCTTTCTTGGTAAGCGCCTCGGTCTGCAGTTGCAGGTCGACGGACAGTCTGGTCACCCGCTTCACCTCGGCGGGTTTGCCGAGGGTTACCCTGCCAATCCTTACCGGGTTCTGTTTCTTGTAATTGCGATTGGACATAGTCTGTTAATTGAAAATGAATAATTGAAAAACCATATTTCTTACCAGATATACTCGTTCCTGGCGGCTGATCCGTAGCGGATGGGGTTATGGAAATCCTCTTCTCCGTCCGGCCCCATGACGGTGGGAATGTCGGGGATTACACGTCCCGCCTGTATCTCCTTCAAGTATTCTATGGCATCCTTATAGCGTTTCTCGCGCACCTCGGAGCCCATCTTCTGGGGCAGCGACGCTGACATGTGGTAGAGGGCGATATCGACCGCACATCCCACCAGTTCGGCATCCCGCCGTTCTCCTTCGCAGGCGAATGCCTTCTGTATGTCGTAACGCTCGCGCAGGGCCGATGCAATGCGTGACAAGGCACGCTGTTCCGCTGCCAGGCGGTTGTCGGGTGAACTCTGTTGCATGATTCTCAATGCCTCCGTTCCAATCTGTATGTAATCGTCTTCCGTAATGAACATGGGGATAATGTTTAGCGGTTAATGTTTAGTGATGCATGAACTCTTAATTTTCACCAGCCTTGGGAGGGCGGCTGGCGTACTCCCATGCGCGGTGTGAAATTTTCCTCACGCACCTGCTTCTGCAGTTTGTAGATGGCACCCTCATCAGCGTCGGGGCCGTCATCATGGGCGCGGCTTCCTTTCTCGAAGGCGAGGGTCTGTTCGATACCGGTCTTCATGTCGTTGTCATTTTTCAGTTTCTCGTTGTAAAAGACCAGACCGCGTTCCCACAGCGGGCTGACGGCTTCGATGCGGGCGAACTTGTCCGGCTTCTTCCGCTTGTCGGCGGTGACGGGCACCTGGTAGCCGCGCTGCCTGCCCTCACGCTCGAACTCGTCCAATATGGTATCCTGCATGAAGTTGGCTTCCATGTAGATGGTGACGGCGGCGTCCTCGGACAGTGACTCCCAAAGGTCATAAACCCATCGCACCATTTCGCCCACGCTGCACTGACGCACAAAAGCACGCAGGCAATGCAGTTCTGTGGGACTGGCGGTTTTCAATCCGGCGCGTGGACGTCCCCACAACTTGGCGGCCTTGTAGTCGTTCTTGCTGCTGTCCTTGAAACTGGGGTCGATGTAGAGCACCAGGCTTTCATAGTAGCGGAGTTTGAGCATCCGCTTCCACCGGATCCAGCGTTCCTGGAAGACCGCACCTTCGGTGATGGGATTGTGCATGTATTCCTTCTGGAAGCTTCGGTAGCCCATGAACCGTTCACGACTGCGCAGCAGTTCGATGGTGTAAAATTCCGGCCAGGCGGGAGTCCCGTCCTTGCCGATTGCATAGACGGTACTGGTATATACGGTGTCGCTGTCTGTCATCTTTTGCAGCACGCTGTTCTTGCCGATGAGGTTGCCTACCATGATGAAGCGTCCTTCCTTACCGCCAAAACAACCGAAAAGGGCTTCCTTCACCCATTTTGTCATCTCTCGCACACGCGCCTCGCTACGGCACATCTCGTCATCGTCAAGGTCATCCACCACGATATAGTCCGGACGCTTGTCGCGAAAACGCAGTCCTCGTGGTGACTGCCCGCGTCCGCGGCTGAAGAAGGCGCACTGGTCCTTGGTAACGAATTCGCCCTCCTGCCAGCATCCGGAGTTGTATTGCTCGCCGAAGTCCTCGACAATGTACTGGTTGAACTGGAGTTCCGCCTGCAGGTCGCTCAACAGGGCATCGGCATTGTCCTCGCTTTTCCCCACCAATACCATGACGTGCAGCTCCCCCTTGAACTTCAGCCATAGGGGGATTCCCACGTCCAAGTGTACGGACTTGGCATGTCCGCGCGGCCATTTGAAAACGGCCCGCATTTCCCGGTGCTTCTCGATGTAACGGGCGGCCTCGTTGTGGAATTTTGCATTGGGGCATTGGCAGTAGTGGCTCAGGTACCGCCGGCAGAAGTAGTCATAATCCTTCAAGGCACGGGCGATGTTCTTTTTCCGTTCGGCTTCAGTCTCCGGTTTGCGTTTTGAGGTGAGGCGCAACAGACGCTGGCAGTGCTCATTCCACCGCAGCAGTGCTTCTTTCTTTTCTTCCGCTGTCATTTCTGTTTGAATTTGATTCCCATGAATTCGCTGTGCATACGGTTGATGAGTACAAGCATTTTGTCGTCTATCTCGGGATATTCGTCCCGGTGCGCTACCATCCAGTTCTCAAACTCTATGAGTGTATCCACCTTGTTCACAATGGTGGTGCTCAAGTTGATTTCCTTGATAGCCTTGACGGATTTCAGCAGCGAGTCCGCCATGCGCCCGATGCTTCTTTCGTCACCGTCCGCCTTGTCGATGGCGTCCCCCAGTTTGGAAAGGGTCTTGGAGGTGATGGATTCCTTGCTCATTTCGCGTGCGGCGCGTTCCTCTTTCCAGCCTTCAGTGTTCAGCCACCGGCTGACGGACTGGCGGCTCACTCCGGTGAGTTCCACAATCTGTGCGGTGGGGGTCCCTTTCATGTAGAGGTGCTTCGCCACCGATTTCTGCTTGTCCTTACTGTTTGCCATATACCTTGAAATTTCTTGTTTACAGTGGCAAAGTTGCGAAGTGTGGTGCGGGGCACGAAAAAACGGCGCAATGCTTGCACACAGTTACAAAACGGTTGCACACTTGAGGGCAACCGTTACCCACTTTTTTGTGCGGTTATGGGCGTAGCTGTAAGTTTGCGACAAAATGAGACGGAAATCATGGCTAAAAGAATCAGAATATCAAACGAGACATTGAACTGCTTCGGCACCTGGGTAAAGACTGACGGGGTGGATTTGGAGCAGTTCCGGAGAAATCCCGTCATGCTGTGGATGCACTGGAGGGCTATCATTATCGGAAATATTAGGGATTTGAAAGTGGAAGGTGCCGAAATCACCGGTGAACCCTACTTTGATGAAGTCCGTGACGAGTCGAAGCTGGCAAAGCAGCAATGGGACAAAGGTACTCTGAAGATGTGCAGCCCTTATTTTGAAATCGTGGAGTCGAGTGACGACCCCGTACTGCTGAAACCCGGACAGACACGTCCGACCATCACGAGGTGCAGGCTGATGGAGGTCAGTATGGTGGATATGGGCGGTAATGACGACAATATAGTCATGCTCTCTTACCGGGGCGATGAGTTGAAACTTGCCACCGGCGAAGACTGCACCGCACTGCCCCTTCTGAAAACAGACGGCGGACAAACCCCGCCAAGCAATAACTCAAAAACAAAAGAGACTATGAATGCAGATTTTAAAGCTATCGCCCTGAAGCTGGGCCTGCCGGAGACGGCGACAGAAGCGGAGATCCTTGCCAGGATAGGTATCCTGCAAGGACATCAGACCGCAAACATGGAACTGCGCAAGCAGCTGGACGAGATCAGGCTGGCAAGTGTGACGCAGATGGTGGATGAAGCCATCAAGGCAGGAAAGTTCAATGCGGACAAGAGGGAACACTTCATCGGTCTGGGCAAGACAATGGGAGCGGACTCCTTGAAACTGACACTGGACAGCATGGCTGCCGCCACCAAGCCGATGCAGTTGCTTAACACCGGTGGAGGCGGTGCGTCGAGTGCCGGCATGGTATCGGGACAGTGGGGCAAACTGAGCGAGGTGCCGGAATCGCAGCTGAAGCTGATGCGCGAGAACGACCCGGCCAGATACCGTGAGCTGTACAAGGCGGAATACGGCATAGACTGCCCTAAGTTCTGAGAGAGGAGAAACAGTAATAGTAACTTGTAAAATCGTAAAACGACATGATGAAATTTATTTGCGGAACGCTGTTCAACGTCCTGATGGGCGTCGTCCTGGCGAATGTGGTGGGAATGGATCCCGCTTATGGCGCAGCGACCGGGGCGGTTGTTCCGGCTGTGCTTGGAAACTTCATGCCCCTGGGCGCAGCCTTTGAGGGCGTATATACTGAGGTGTGGACCGGTGAGCTGGTAAAACGCCTGAATGCGGGGCTGGCGGCGAGTTTTCTGAACGGGATTCCCGACTATTCGGCCAAGGCCGAGAATGAGGTCATCCATCTGGTGGATGTGGGAGGTGATCCGGATGTGCTGATAAACAATACCACCTATCCGATTCCGGTCCAGAATCTTACGGAAGGTGATATTCCCATCGGCCTGGACAAATACCAGACGAAGGCGACCCGCGTGACGGACGACCAGTTGTATGCCATTTCCTATGACAAGTTCTCCACCGATGTACAGCGCCACAGCAATGCCATTGACACGGCCAAGTACAAGAAGGCCATCCATGCGCTGTCCCCTTACAGCAATACGAAAACCACCCCTGTAGTCCCCACTTCGGGTGAGGCTGACGCTACGGGCCGCAAGAAGATGACACGCAAGGATGTCATCGCCCTGAAACGCGCTTTCGACAAGGCAGAGGTTCCTACTGACGGACGTCGTCTGGTGCTTTGTCCCGACCATATCAACGACTTGCTGGAAGAAGACCAGAAGTTCCGTGAGCAGTACTACAACTACACCACCGGTAAGGTGACGAACATGTACGGTTTCGAGATTTATGAATTTGTAAACTGCCCGTACTTCACCAATGCCGGGGTGAAGGTTCCTTTCGGGACTTCTCCCGCCGAGACGGACATGCAGGCGTCCGTTGCCTTCTACGTGCCCCGCATGTTCCGTGCCCAGGGTTCCACGAAGATGTACTATAACGAGGCGCGTACCAATCCGCAGACCCAGGAGAGTCTTGTAAACTTCCGCCACTACGAAATCACGATGCCGAAGAAGCAGGAGGCTATCGGTGCCATCTACAGTTATGATGGCAAGACGGCACAGACTTCCGATGCGGAGGTGACAGCCGACAAGCACTGGGCGCAGATCCGTCGTGAAGCTGCCGTGGCTGCCGCAAAGGCTGAAGAGGAGAAGGCTGGTCCGCTTCCGGAGGATGCGGGTGAAGAACTGGAGGCATAGTGATGAGCAGAGGACTACGCAACAATAACCCGCTGAATATCCGTCTCTCTGCCACCACCGTGTGGCAGGGGGAAATCCGGCCTTCGCAGGACCGTTCGTTCTGCCAGTTCAGGACGATGGCCTACGGCTACCGTGCCGGTCTTAAGTTGTTACAGAACTATCGCCGCAAACACGGCTGCCGCACCATTGCCGACTTTATCCGACGTTGGGCGCCACCCACAGAGAACAACACGAACGGTTACATCAGCCGTGTGTGCAAGGAGATGCAGGTGCCGGCAAGCTATGTACCCGATGTGGGTGATCAAGGTACGATGTGCGCTTTTGCGGCTGCGATGTCGCAGGTGGAAAACGGAGTACCTGCCGTGATGGAGGACATTATCACGGGTTGGAGCCTGCTTTAAGTGATTATTGAAAACTACTTGGCCATGAACATGGAAACGATAATGCAGATTCTCCAGTGGCTTGTGCCGAGCGGCATTGCCGGTTCCCTCTGGGCATGGTTGAGACACCGGGAGAACAGCAAGGTAATCGCCGCCAAGGAGCGGAACGATGCCTATAAAGAAATGTATGACAACCTTTCGGGGACATTAATTGAATTGCAGAATGAGAACATCAAGCTTAACAAGGCGGTACGTGAACTCAACCGTACTATCCGTAAGGCTTCCACTTGCCGCCATTATAATGATTGTCCTATCCGTATCGAGTTGCAGAAGTCAGGGGGAATTGATGCAGACCAGCCATCATACCGACAGCCTGCAAGGCAGAAGCGGGTTCGCTCTCCTTCAGCAGCCCGTTCCTCCCAGTGTGGCGAGGACGGCATTTCCGACGAAGATATTGACCTCGATACCTGTGGGGACGGGCTTCAGTAAGCGCAGCGGGCAGGCAACAGTGAATGTCAACCGCATATCGGAAGACAGCCTGGAGGTGACTGCCACCTGCGACAGTCTGGCACGCCAGGTAATAATGCTGACGGAAGAACTGACACGTATCCGCAACGAGACATCCTCAGCGGTAGAGACCCTGCCTCCTGAGGTGATAAGGGAACCCACCGGCTGGCAGTGGTTTCAAATATGGACAGGTCGGCTGGCCGTTGCCGTCCTTCTTCTGATACTGATTAAACGGCGATTGAACAGAACTTAAAAAACAAAAGAATTTATGGACGGATTAATTTACGGACTGGCGCACCTCAAATTCAAGGAGAAGGAAATCGGCCTTATCAGCGAGGAAGGCCTGCAGCCTGCCGGGAGCGCCCCGAGTACCACGGACATCTACGCCGCGCAGGTGAAGGACGGCCCGGTAATGACACTCACCACCAATCCCGGCAAGAAGGCATTCACCTGCACCCTGATAGAGCTGAACGCCGAGAGCCTGGTGAACACCATCGGCGGCACGAAGGACGCCAAGAACAACTGGGAGCCCCCCGAGAACTGGGAAGCCACGGGCGTGATGGACGTGGTTGCCGACAGCGGCGAGACCCTGCGCTTCTACAATGCCAAGGTGACCGGCAGTGACTTTGCCAACGGCATCAACTCCTCCAACGTGCTGGGGCTTTCTCTGAACATCGAGCTGCTGAAGAATTCTGAGGGCAAGCGCATGAAGCTCTTCGCCAAGGGCATCGACCCGGATACGGGTACCGAGGCTGTAGACTAATGGGGGGCTGCCCATGAAACCGAACTTTGAACTGGAATCCCTTGCGGAGAGGGTCATGTCGGATGCCGGCATTTCCCTTCCGCTGCGGCTTCCCGGAGGGAGACACATCCGCTGGGTGATGCGGATACCAACCCTGGAAAGCCGCTGCCGCATGGCACGGATGTATCTGAAACTGGGTGTGACACACGAGGAACTCAGGGCCTACACTTTTGAACAGAAGCTGGAGTTTATGGTGAAGCACACCAGGACAGTGAGCCGCATGGTGGCATATGCCATCGTCCGCGGCAGGGTGTCGGGCAGGCTTCTGAACCGTCCGGTGGCATGGATGCTGCGCAGCTGCATGCACCCCTCCGCCCTGGAAGACGCCTGGATGATTGCACTCAGTACGATGAGTACCATCCCTTTCGGGAATATTATCAGATTGGCCGAGGTAATGAGCCTGACGGCGCCCAATCTGAGCCAAAGAAAACAGAACGGGAGTTAAAGGGGTACACGGAACCCGCCCATAGCCCGTTCGGTCTCGTGGGACAGATAGCCCGTGACACGGGCTGGAGTGTGGACTACATCATGCGCGGTGTGAACTGCCCGATGCTGATGCTGATGTGGCAGGACTTCCCCCGCCATGTGCCGGGAAGGAAGAAGACCACGCAGGAGATGGTTGCCGAGAGGAGAAGCCGCAACGGGCAGCCGGACATATCTCCGGCGGACTATTTACAACAATTGCTTGACGAGGAGGAAAACGCTGATGAATCCCATTAAACTTGAAATATTCCTTGATGACAAGACGCTGGCGGGCATGAGGTCGGTGGAAGGCAACGTGGCCAACATGGAGGCTTTCACCAGGCGGATGATCGGGCATCTGAAACTGGAACTGAAAGATTTGGAGAAGGAGTATAAGAATCTCCAGAAACAAGGGCTTGCCGGTGAGAGGGAGATGGCTGACATCCAGGCGCTGAAGGGTGCCATCGGCGGGTTGAAGGAACAGCTTAAGGAATACGAGGCTGCCAAAAAACGGGCGGGCGAGACACCCGTCATAGGCAATGACCCCGCACCGAAACTGAACAGCGTGAAGATGAGCATGGCGCAGATAGCCCGCGAGCTTCCGTCACTGGCCATGGGACCGCAGATGTTCTTCCTGGCAATATCCAACAACATCCCGATGTTTACGGATGCGGTGGGCAATGCCAGAAAGGAGTACGAGAGACTGACGGCGGCAGGCCAGAAGGCGACACCGGTATGGAAGCAGGTGCTCTCGTCCCTTTTCTCGTGGCAGACTTTCATGGCTACCGCCATCACGCTGACTGTCGTATACAGTAAAGAGATATGGGAGCTTGCCGGCCGGATGCGAAAAGGAAGCAGGGCCGCCCTGGAGATGGCGGATGCCCAGGAAAAGATAAATGACTCGCTGGACACTTCCAGCCTCGGCAGACAGCTTGTTACAATCCGCTCCTTGCAGGAACGCTGGAATCAGCTGGGCAATGACCTGGCAGAGAAAAAGAAGTTCATTACGGACAACAAGGACGAATTTGACAAGCTGGGCGTGTCCGTAAGCAATGTGGATGAAGCCGAGAACGCGCTGGTTACAAATACGGAGGCCTTTATCCAGGCCATGACTTTGCGTGCGGAGGCTGCCGCAGCCTTTAAGCTGGCAGCGGAAGAGGCGGAAAAGGCATTGAAGGCCCAGACGGAGATAGACCGGAAAAAGAAGGAGGGTCCAAGCTGGAAAGACAAGGCGGTTTCATTCCTGTTCCTTGACCCTCAATGGACTCCGGGCTCCATGTCCGACAAACAAGGCACATCAAGGGCCGAAACCGTCTGGAATGCAGGTATCGGGAAACAGAATGCCATTAAGGAAGTAGCGGAGCAGGATGCGGAGACTTATACAAAAACATACAATGACAAACTGATGGAGTCCGCCAGAAAACTGAAGGAAGCCGGGATCACGGAGAAGACGGACAAAGAAAATTCCAAAGGTACCAGACTTGACTATGCCGCCGAGCTTGCCGACGCCCGCATCCGTGCCCAGCGGAAAGTGGAGGCCGCCCGCATCGCCGTGATGGTGGAGGGACGGGAAAAACGCAAGGCGCTTGCCGAAAAGGAGTATAATGACACTCTTGCCGCTATCGACAAGGAAGAACGCGATACCCTTGCCAAACTGGAGAAATCAAGGAAGGCGGGCAGGAAGGTGACTCCCGAAGAAGAGAGGCAGGTGAAGGACGGCGCGACGGCACAACGCGCCCTTGCCCGGGTACAATACCTGCAGGACACCTATAATATAGAAAAGGAATGGCGCGAGAAGAACCGCCAGGACTGGATTGACTACAACAAGGAATACGGCACTTACCAGGACAAGCGCCTTGCCATCGTGCAGGATTATGGACTGAAGATAGCCCGTGCCGAAACCGAAGGCGAGAAGGAATCACTGAAAAAGAAACGGGACAACGACTTGAAGGAACTGGACTTCGGGGAATTCAAGAAGACCGTCAACCTGGCCGACGTATTCGGTAACCTGGACGGACAGAGCACTGAAGCGCTGTTCGTTCTCCGCGACAAGCTGAGGGAATATATCAGCGGTGCCGCCAAGGAGCTGCGCCCGTCCGATTTAAAGGAATTGCAGGATGCCCTTACGGATATAGACCTGAAGATTGCCGACCGCAAGCCTTTCCGGGAATTGAAACGTTCGCTGGCGGAGTACGGCGAATCCCAGGCGGCAGTGGAGAGCGCCCAGGAAGACCTGAACACCGTAATGGCAGGAGGTGAAGTGGTTACGGGTATGTATAGGGACGAGACCGGCAGACTTGTAGCCGGACTGTTGACCCAGGAGCAGGCTGAAAGGAACCTTGCAGCCGCCCAGAACAACCGTCTGAAAAAGCAGGCGGCATTGGCGCAATCGTTGCAGGGTGTGGCGGGCAGGATGTCATCCTACGGTCAGGCTGCCGGTACCATCATCTCCACACTGGAAGGCTTCGGCGTCACTGTTGACGAGAATGTGAAAGGCGTGGTGGAAGGTTTCAACACCATGAGCGAAGGTATCAGCGGGTTTGCCCGGTCCCTTCTCAGCATGGACGTCGGCGGCATGATAAGCGGTGTGGTGAATACCGTTGGCGGTGCCGTCAAGAGCGTGGGCAGTCTGTTCGGTGTCGACTGGGGAGGTGAACGCTCGGAAAGGCGCTACCAGCAGGCCAAGGAGAAATACGAGAGCTATATGGAAGTGCTCGACAGGGTCATTTCCAAGCAGAAGGAGCTTGTCTCCTCCATGGAGGCGGACGACTTCGCCAATGCGGATAACTCTTATGAGCGTGCCCGCGAGCTGCTGAAGAAACAGCAGGACTATGCCCGCGAGATGGGCAAGGCCTATCTGAATGCGGGTGCGAGCAAGGGGTTCCTGGGCGTGGGGTCAAGCGCCTCGCACGGTACCGACCAGCGCAAGGATATTTCCCGGTCTGCCTGGGAGCAAGCCAGGAAGGTGCTGGGCGGTGACTTCGATAAATACGGCATAGGGGACGGCCGCATGACGGGGCTCTTCGACCTCCCGTATGAGCAGTTGGTGAGACTCCGTGATGAAGCAAGCGGATTTTGGAGCGAGCTGCACGAGGACACACGGAACTACCTCGAGCAGATTATCGAGAGCGAGGAAGCCTGGCAGGAGGTGCAGGATGCCCGTAAGGAGGCACTGACGAAGACGGACTTCGACAGTTTCTACAACGGCTTCGTTTCCATGCTGTCCGATATGGACGCCACTTCGGAGGATTTTGCCGGCAGCTTTGAGAAGTACCTTCAGAATGCCATTTTCTCCGCACTGGTGGCCACCCGGTACAAGGACAAGATACAGAAGCTGTACGACTCATGGGCTGACATGGCCGACAAGGACGGGCTCTCTTCCATGGAAGCGGAGAAACTGCGTGGAGACTATCAGAAGATGATTGATGAGATGCTGGCGCAGCGGGAACAGATAATGGAGGATTTCGGTTGGGAAGGCTCTTCCGGCAGTTCAAGTTCCCAGTCCGGACGCAGCGGGGCTTTTACTGCCTTGACCCAGGAGCAGGGCACCAAGCTGGAAGGTCTGTTCACCTCCCTGCAGGACCATGCCGGCGGCATACACAAGTTGCTGGAAGAGCTGAAGCAGGGGCGTTCGGCAGACCATGACATATTCCAGCAGATAGCAGAGAATACTGCTTACTGCAAAGTATTACAAGACATATTCGACCTCCTGGCAAGTAAGGACCGGGACGGATGGAAAACCATTTGATGTTATGAAAGATTTGACCGGATACATGACCGTCAACGGCAAGGATGCCTGGACGGAATATTCCGCTTTCCTCTGTGAGGACAGACGGGAGGACAACTTCAATTTCAGTGAATTGCTGAAACCGCTTGAAATGAAGGCATACACCTCTGTGGATTTTCGGGAGCGTAACGGTGAGGAGCTGCCGGAGGTATTGCCGTCTCCGTGTTGTAAGGCCAGGGACGTGACGTTGTACTTCGCCATATACGCCTCTTCTCTGGAGGAATGCGAGACCCGCCGTGCGGCATTGATGAAGGTCATGTATTCCGGATGGGTGAACCTTCAGGTAAAGGGCAGGACATCTGTCTATAAGTTCTACTACAAGTCTTCTTCCGACTTCGACACCGTGACGGATGTATCCGGCGGGATGGTCGTAGAGAGATGGAAAATGAAGTTTCGGGAACCGAAACCCGGAACTCTTTAAATAACGATTAAAAGCTGTTTGAATGGAACTCAAAATCTATAACCGGTCCGGAGAGTTGAAACTGACGGTTTCCACATCTTCCTCCTCCACCTGGAACCAGGAACTGATGAAGGAATACTCTGTGTCGGTCTCCTTTACCCACCCGTCCTACGTGATGCTGGACGTGGAGGACTATGTGCTGCTGGAGGGAGTGAAGTTCAGTATAAAGAAGGAGTACAAGCCCAGGCAGAAGGATACACAGACCTACAGTTATTCGGTGAAGTTCTATGCCCCCATACATGACGCGGAGCAAGTGAAGTACCTGCATCTGACCGATGGGGCTTATAACCCCCAGTTCAGTCTTGACGGCGGTCCCCGGGAGCACCTGCAGAAGTGGGTGGAGAACATGAACCGCATTTACGGGCGTGAGGTCTGGAGCATCGGCGACGTGGTGGTGGCAGACAACCGGACCATCGAATACAATAATGTCACCTGCTGGGATGCCGCCACAATGATTGCCGAAGCGTTCGGTACGGAATGGTGGACGGACGGCTTCACCTTCAATCTTTCGCGCTGCGAGCATGGGGAGCCGGTAGAACTGGGCTATATGCGGGGGCTTACCTCATTGGTACAGTCGGAGAACAGTGACAGTGTAAAGTTCTTCACGCGTCTGATTCCCCTGGGCTCGACAAAGAACATCGACCCCTCCCGTTACGGCTTCTCCCGTCTCCAGCTCCCTGACCGGTCCAAATATGTGGACCGTAACACGAACTACGGTCTGTATGAACACGTGGAGGAGGATGCCTTTGCCGGAATATTCCCCCATTATACGGGCAGTGTGACGGCTGTGCGCAGTGAAGAGAAGACCGGGGATGACGGGAACAGGTTCACTGTCTATTATTTCAAGGACAGCGGCATGCAGTTTGACCCGAACGGGAATGAGATAGCCGGCCTGGTGAAGCATGTGTCGTTCCAGACAGGGGACCTTGCCGGGCGTGACTTCGAGGCAAACTATGACTCAAAAACGAGGGAATGGGAAATCATCAACACCTATCCTGATGACAAGACGCAAATACCGGGTGGCAGTCTGATACCGGCTGTCGGGAATGAATATATTCCCTGGAACTTCCGTATGCCGGTGGAATACGAGACGCAGGCTGAGCTCGACTACAAGGCCGCCGTGGATGACTATCTGGCCAGATACAGTGAGGACGTGTCCAAGTATGGCGGTGACACGGACTATATTTATATAGACCGGAACCGGATACCGTTATTGCCGGGACAGCGTGTGCGGTTGCTGAGCGACAAGTATTTTTCAGCGTCGGGCGGGACCAGGGACACGCGGATGACGAAGGTCGTGCGCAAACTGGACAATCTCTCCATTGCTACAATAGAATGCACCAACCAGGTGGGAAAAGGCTGGAAGTCGCGGGTGGATTCAAGTCTGACGGACTTGAAATATATACTGGACAAGCAGCGGGAACAGCTGTCACTTGATATTCTGAAAAGCTGGGACGGGCGGCCTGCTACCGACAATACGGTCATGTCCGCTCTGAGGGTACTGAAAGAGATTGCGCAAAAAGCTTTGAGCAAGACAGAGCCCGACCAGACAGATTTCCTTATTCGTCTTCTCGGAGGTCTTGAGGTCGGCGATTCAATTGACTCCATGGTTGCCGGGAAAGGTATCATTGCCGATAGGGACGGCCGTATGCAGCTGTCCCGCCTCGAGGTCCGCGACAGCCTTACCGTCCTTGAGCTTATCTTCAACCGTCTCTCCGCCATGGAGAGCGACTATTCCTTCTCCGAGTCCGGTACCATCGAAAGTGTATCGCAGCTTGAAGACGGCACATACAGCCTGAAGATAAAGAAGCGGTGGGATAACGACTTTACTGCACTGGCAGAAAACGATGTTGTATATGGTGTTGTCAATGACCTGACTTCTGGTAGTGGCCACTATTACACATCATGGTTAAGAGTACTGCATGTAGATGCCTCAGCCAATACGATCAACGCTGTGATGTACCCTGATAGCGAGGTGCCGGGTGGCAAGAATTATCCTCCTGAGCCGTTGATGATATTATCACACCGTGGCAACCCGGTTGATGAGGAACGGCAGGGTTATTGGTATCTGTCATCCCGTGAGCATTGTATCTGCATGCTTAACGGGGTCACAAAACCCGTCCTTGAGGAAAGCAACTATTCGGTGATCGTCGGCAGGCTGAAGCATCTGTCTCTGTTCGACAACCTGCCCATCAACTACCTGCACTCTTATATCTACGTTCGGGGATTGGTAGCGCAGGACATCCACCGCATCGACTTCCAAGGCGTATTGCCCCGCATCGCCAACGACCGCGGCGAGTGGAGCATGGAGACCGCCACGGGAGCAGAACCCTACCAAGCCGACCGCGAGGCACAGACCGAGACTGTACGTGTGATGATGTACGATACCGTGTGGCACTACGGATGCAAGTGGATGTGTCTTGTTTCCGGCACTACCGACGAACCGAAGTACGGAGCAGCGGGCTGGGCAATGGTCGAGGGCAATCCGGATTTCAGCATCGACATTGAGAGCAGCAACGGCTGGTACTTCGATGCGGAGCGTTTTGCGACCACCCTCACCATTACCGGTGAGCTGTACAACCGTGACGTGACGGCTCATATACTTGACGCTGATGTGGAGTGGACGCGCGACACGGGCAACGTCACCGAGGACAACGCCTGGGCGGTCGCACACGCGGAAACCGGCAAGTCGCTGCCGCTGACGGTCAACGACCTCGGCCCCAACTATATGAACATGACCGGGTGCAAGTTCATCGCAAGGGTGCTGCTGCGTGACGGGCAGAATAATTATGAGACAATGAATTATATAACTTTCTAATTATGCAGACTATACAGAAGAAGATAGAAATTAATTATCGCCCCCTCCAGACCAGCGGCGGGATAGAGGTTGTCGGCAGCGTGCCGGACGTGCAGGTGTACCAGGCTGACAAGGCCGAGTACACTCCGGACTACACGCTTACCCCCCTGACGCTGTTCCCCCGGTGCAATGCCACCGACCCGGATGCGGTGGTCAAGGTGGGTGCGGTCAACGCGTCATTGGTCAACATGAAGTGGTACGAGCGCTTGAACGGTGTACGGACATTGATTACATCTGCCAACAAGAGCTATGTCATTACCGAGACCGGAGCCGAGAAGGGTAAGATACAAGTGAAAAAGAATACCGTTCCCGGCAGTCCGGTAACACTGGAGTTCTACGCCGAGTATGTCGATGCGAAGCGTACCGGACAGACGCACGTCTACCGTTTCAGCCGTCTTGTTCGCGCCGTAGATGGCAGCGAAGCACAGCCTAAGCTGATGGTCGACTCTCCGTCGGCACTTGACTGGAACCCGTGTCGGGACATTGCCAGGCAGGCCATCACCGCCAGACTGCTTGTCGGTGATATGGACGTGACAACGACGGACAAATGCAGGCTCTTCTATTACCGCAAGCTCGATACGGGCGCACTGGAGCAGATTACCGACGGTAACGGCGACAATGACTGGGAGTTCGTATCACTTGCCAAGAACGTGCTTACCATAGACCGGGACTATATCGGCTACGAACAGACCTACGTCGTAAAAGCATCGTACTCGAAGGACGGTGCTCCTTCATCCAAGCCGGACAGTGACATAGACTATGTCTCCACCACCATCCGCAGACGTATTCCCGCCATCGAGATTGACTGGGAGGGATTTCCGCAGCAGGTGGCCGACGGAACCAAGATGATATACCCGAAACCGGTCATCCGTGATACGGCAGGGATTGTCCCCAATCCCCAGGCCATCCTTGAGTGCGAATGGTACACGAAGGCGGCCGGCGCCTCCTCATACGTGCTGGCCGCTGCCGGGTACTCGCCCTCCATCCCATGCACCGACGGCATGATGCTACAGCTGAAGGTGATTGACAAGGGCCCGTATGCGGCGGTGGTGACATCTGACGGCAAGTACGTGACGGATGACAGCGGTAAGTTTATAGTGGCAAGGAAAAGGGATGTTTAACCATTAATCGATAGCAGTATGGCATTTTATATCAAAGTGACGAGAGAGGTTGCGGACAAGCTGGGAGTGGCAGGAATCCGCAACAGCACTGCCGACGGCAATGTGCTGTTATGGCAGGCCGATGTGGCAGGCTTTCCCGGCGATACGGTATTCGACCGGGCGGCAGTAGTCGGGGGCGTGTGCCTTTCCCCGCAGCAGGCCAAGGGTGAGATAGACGGCGTGGAAGATCCGGTGGAGGTCGCCACTCCGGAGGGTTTCATGGATAAAGACGGGGAGGAGGTGACCGATGAGCGTAGCGAGTAAGGTCGGGCAGGTAATCTTTTCGCAAAAGTCTGGCGTTTACATGCCAGCGATTATGTGCGACAAAGGCGACCTCTATCAAGAGTATGATGGTGAATCGGGTGCTCCGACAAACATAGCCCCCGACTTCACCACGATGAAGCCGACGCTCTCCTTCCTTCTCACCTCCTCACGGGTGGCTGAGGGGATTGTGGTGCCCTCAGCCATCAGGTGGTATTTCAATGACGTCGAGATCAAGTTCTCGGGTAACGTCTCCACAAACACGTTCGGCGGCGAGACGGGGCATTTCAAGTACATCCCCTACAAGGCGGGCACTACGAACTATTACGGGCTTCAGATCGTGAAGAACCTGGTGAAGGCGTCGTCCGGTGCGAGCTGTAGCGTCAAGGCGGTGGCTACGGTGACCGTGGGCAACGTGTCGGATGAGGTGCAGTTCGTCTACAGCATCCCTATTACCAAGGGGGTAGGCAACCAGAATGTGGTGACCATCGTTTCGGGTGATGACAAGTATTTCGCTATCCGGGAGAAGGGAGGCAGTGTTGTCCTCACGGCGATGGCGCGGCGTGGAGCGTCAGAGATCACCTCCGGACTGACCTACAAGTGGTCCAGGATGGTTAACGGTACCTGGCAGACACTCGTCGACCAGACTGGCAAGAGTCTGACCGTCACGGACAGCCTGGTTGACACTACGGGTATCTTCAAGGTGGAGGTGTCGCAGGGCGGCAATCTGATAGGCCTTGACACGCAGACGGTGATGGACTTGTCAGACCCCTACGACATCATAACTAATCCCAATCCCGAGGATGAGACGATTGTTTCCGGTTCCGGAGGTTCGGTGACTTATACGCCTATCCTTGTCAAGCGGGGACAGACCACGAAGGCAATGAATATGCTGTTCTATTTTGTCTTTATGGATTCGGCAGGGGTCATTCTCAATCCGGCTACGGCGAATGTGGCGGCGGCAAGCGGTACCTGCACCGAAGCGATGTGCCAGCAGGCAGGCGGCAATGTTTCATGGACATTCTCAACGGCAGCATGATATGGCAAAGAAAGCGTTGGCAAGCAAGACGGGAGAAGTGAAGTATCTCCAGCAGGGACCGGTCGGCCCACTGGTCTATCCGACCGGGGAGTACGCGGCATCCGTATCCTATACCCGTACCCCACTGTCCGCACCCATGGTGCTGTGTGAGGGGCAGTATTACGTATTGAACAAGGAGGGCACTTTTAAGAATATTAATCCGAAAAAGGACTATGCGGCCAACGGCAGCAAGGCCACCTGGGTGCTGATGGACAAGGTCAGGTATTCGTTCGTCGAGATTCTGATGGCGAACTTCGCAAAACTGGCGAGCGCCGTATTCTACGGGCAGTACATGTTCTCCCAGTATGGGGTGAGAGCGGACGGTTCGGCCGTGGAGACGGAGGGCGGGTACAAGGACTTCAATTACAGTGATCCGATGAATCCGGCGAACGGGTTCCGTCCGAACCTGCTGATTGACTTCCTGAGAGGGAGCCTTTATGGGCGGAGTGTTGACTTGCAGGGTGACATTACAGCCGAGACAATGAATCTGAAGGTTTGTACAAATTCAGACAATGAATTACCTAATGGCTCTATAATACTTTATCCGAAGAATTTGGGGCCTTTACCGGAACTGGAAGCTGGCACTTGCCAGGAAATGAAGATGTTGTTTCCTATTGCGACAAGGGTTCCCCTTTCCGTAACTTTAACCACTGCATCTGCCAATGTGAGGATTGCGCCCAATGGCTCTATACTTGATTCTGCGTCAAGTTATGATATAGTAGATGCTTACGGATATCATGAATTAATCGGGTTTAGATATGCCGATGGGGATATTACCTATTGGTGTGTATTTAAAAAATAAAAGAGTGTATGAAAGTTTTTTATAAAAGCGAGGTGGTGAAATGGCTATTGTGGTAAGGCTACAGCACCATCACATTCATTTGATTTTAAATTTACAAAACGAGAATAAAAACAAAATGTTAAACCGGTTGTCGTTTTTATCCGAAAATGACGACCCTCAAAAGTACAAGGATGATAGAGAAAGTAAAGTTGTCAGAAGTGGAGAAAGGTTTGCCTAACGGAATAATTGCTCAGATACGCGGGCTGAACACCCAGGGAGAGGGCATTTTAGAACCGTTGGATTCTTTTTTGAGTGACATATTATGTGCAAGAGGCTCCTTTATATATAACAGTCAAGAAGTTATAGATAACCTCAAGAAACCTGGTGTGTATAAGCATGGGGACCCCATAATCGGTACGGGGACTTCCTATGGCGCGCATGGTGTGCTCTTGGTCTTGTACATAGATGAATATACAATACATATTGATTTTCCTGCAAGGAAAAACTTTATCCTTGTAAGAAAGTGTGTCACTGCCAACGGGAAAGATGAGTGGTCTTCATGGAAATATATATCGTTAACAGACATATCAACGTAATAGGCTTTGCAGGACGGTCAGAGTGAAAAGCACCAACTCTTACTTAAAACTGTCAGAAGATTCGATAAGAAATAAAAGGAGCAAATTATACCGTCATATTAGGTAATATTTACTGATTTCCATTCACTCCAAGCAAGTTCAGTTCTTGTCCTTATGAATACATTTAGAAGGCCAGTAACACTACATGCTATTTGAACAATATAATTATTTAATCCTTTAAGTACAAAAAGAATACCATAGCTAATTGAATTGGATGGTCCGTTGATGGTGCCATTAACGCTAACGTTTATGTAGTATATACCAATTTCTGTATTTAAGTTGTAATCTTTTACGGGTGTTCCTTTTTGAAACATTGCATTAAGCAAATCACCCTTATTGATCTTCCCCTGGCTATTCCCTTTTTCCACACACACATAGTCTGCATCAGTTACTATCTGATACTGGTTCATTACTTGACTTATGTTTACCTTCTCTATCATATCCCTTGTACTTTTGAGGGTGGAATTATTCCACAATACCGTGGAGCACTCCACAATATTCCACAGTATTGTTAAAAGAGGATTTTGCCTTATATTAATGAAAATGAATGCAATATTGTTGCGCAATCATTCTGGCATCAATTTTGTACTATGGTTTATGCCTTAAAAGTTATCAGTAACTTGTAGTTGTTATGGTTAGACAATAGGTATTAGTTGCATTAAGGTTTAAAGACATTTTGTTCATATTGATTTTCATTCGGAAACTCTCTTTGTTTGGCATTGCATCCCGGTCTGTGAAGTATCGGGATGTTTTTA
>OGZD01001036.1_pt1 | contig 24279 bp, 25 predicted proteins | sample 1576701 | NCBI WGS metagenome assembly OGZD01 (sample SAMEA3541487, study PRJEB24748) | human gut metagenome | biome: human gut; feature: human-associated habitat; material: faeces | place: China | collected 2012
ACATCTTTGTTCTTTTCTTACCACAGCTGTGGTAAGAAAAGAACAAAGATGTGGTGATGTTACGATTTAGTATCTCTGGAAATAGTGTTCTGCCTTTTGGGCATTGTTGTTTAGTATCTTTTGGGGGAATTAAATGATGGTTCAATCTTTTCTCTTTCGCTTATCACGGCTCTTTCATTTATAGGAGTTAAGGGGGGTAAAACCTTTAAAGAAAAGAACTGCGTCTGCTTATTTAAAAACATTCTAAATTATTTGTGCCTTGCGGACATAAGTATTATCTTTGCCCCCAAAATAGAAAAGAAAGGCAGAAAGACTATGCGTTTGTCCGAATTGAATACCGGTGAAAAAGGTGTAATCGTAAAAGTGCTGGGACACGGTGGTTTCCGCAAACGGATTGTGGAAATGGGATTTATTAAAGGTAAAACAGTGGAGGTCTTGCTGAATGCCCCACTACGCGACCCTATCAAATACAAAGTAATGGGATATGAGATTTCTCTTCGTCGGCAGGAGGCTGAGATGATAGAGATTATCAGTGAGCAGGAAGCCAAGGAGCAGGCTGTGCAGCCCGATTACCACGAGGGGCTGGGCGAAAACATGCATTTGGGCGAAGATGAGCTGAAGCAACTGGCCCTCGGCAAACGCCGCACCATAAATGTGGCTTTGGTGGGAAATCCCAACTGTGGTAAAACTTCTCTTTTCAACATCGCTTCTGGTTCGCACGAGCATGTGGGCAATTACAGTGGCGTTACGGTAGATGCCAAGGAGGGGTATTTTGACTTCCAGGGCTACCATTTCCGTATTGTCGACCTTCCCGGAACCTATTCCCTCTCGGCCTACTCCCCTGAAGAAATCTATGTCCGTCGGCACATCATTAATGAAACGCCGGATATCATTATCAATGTTGTGGACTCTTCCAATCTGGAACGCAATCTTTATCTCACCACCCAGCTGATTGACATGAACGTGCGCATGGTGATTGCACTGAACATGTACGATGAGCTGGAAGCCAGTGGAAATACGCTGGATTATGTAAAGCTCAGCCAGTTGTTCGGAGTCCCGATGTTGCCTACGGTCAGCCGTAGCGGGAAGGGCATCGAACAGCTGTTTCATGTGATTATCAATATTTACGAAGGGTGCGATTTCCTCGACCATAAAGGAAGGATACGCAGCGAGATATTGAATGACCTTCGCAGCTGGCATCAGGAGTATGTTCCCGACCATGATTTCGGCAGCCATAAAGAAGAGATAGAACAGCCGCGTGGCTTCTACCGTCATATCCATATCAATCACGGTCCCGAGCTGGAACGTAGCATTGAGGAGGTGAAGCGCGTCATCAGCGTCAATGAGAACATCCGTCACAAATATTCCACGCGTTTCCTTGCCATCAAGCTGCTGGAGAACGACGGAGACTTGAAAAAGATTGTGGAAGAGTTGCCCAATGGAAAGGAGATTCTTGCCGTCCGCGACCGGGAAGAGGCACGGATTGCCGAGGTGGTGAACGAGGAGAGCGAGCAGGCCATCACCGATGCCAAGTATGGTTTTATAGCCGGTGCCCTGCGCGAGACCTATGTGGACAATCATCAGGATACGTCGCGCACTACTCAAATCATAGACTCAATCGTTACTCACCGTGTATGGGGTTATCCCATTTTCTTCCTTTTCCTTTATCTGATGTTCGAAGGCACCTTTGTGCTGGGCGACTATCCTATGCAGGGGATTGAATGGCTGGTAGGCGAATTGGGCGACCTGATATGCAACAACATGTCCGAAGGACCGCTGAAGGACCTTCTGGTGGATGGTATTATCGGAGGTGTGGGCGGTGTCATTGTTTTCCTGCCGAATATTCTGTTGCTCTATTTCTTTATTTCCTTGATGGAAGACTCGGGCTATATGGCACGTGCCGCTTTCATTATGGATAAGATTATGCATAAAATGGGGCTGCATGGAAAGTCTTTCATTCCGCTGATTATGGGCTTTGGGTGTAATGTGCCCGCCATTATGGCTTCGCGTACCATTGAGAACCGCAAGAGCCGTCTGGTGACGATGCTCATCAATCCGCTGATGTCGTGCAGCGCCCGTCTACCCATCTATTTATTGCTGGTAGGCGCCTTCTTTCCGAACAATGCGAGCTTTGTGCTGTTAGTAATCTATGCCATCGGCATTCTGTTGGCAGTGGTCATGGCACGTCTTTTCTGCCGCTTTCTGGTGAAAGGAGACGATACGCCGTTTGTCATGGAGCTGCCGCCTTATCGTATGCCGACGTCCAAGGCCATCTTCCGCCATACGTGGGAGAAGGGGGCGCAGTATCTCCGCAAGATGGGAGGCATCATTATGGTGGCATCCATCGTTATCTGGGCATTGGGATATTATCCCAACCACGATGAATATGAAAGTGTGACGGAACAGCAGGAGAATTCCTACATCGGCCGGATTGGTAAAGCCATGGAACCGGTCATCGAACCGTTGGGATTCGACTGGAAGCTGGGCATCGGCATCCTTTCCGGCGTGGGCGCCAAGGAACTGGTGGTAAGCACGCTCGGAGTGCTTTATGCCGACGATGCCGAGGTAGATGCCGTAAGCTTGAGCGAACGCATTCCAATAACGCCCCTGGTGGCTTTCGGCTACATGGTGTTTGTGCTGATTTATTTTCCGTGCATCGCCACGTTGGCAGCCATTAAAGGGGAGTCTGGCAGTTGGAAGTGGGCCGTGTTTGCGGGGCTTTATACTACTGCGCTGGCCTGGCTGATGTCTTTTGCAATTTATCAGATAGGAGGTCTGTTTTTATGATGAATAGTTGGCAGGAGTGGGTAGTAGCCTTATTGTTGTTGCTCTGCGCTGTGCGGATTGGCATGAGTATTTATTCTTTTTTTCATCGGGTCAAAGAAAATGGTAATCCGTGTGATAGTTGTGCAAGTGGCTGTGAACTAAAGAATTTGTATGATAAGAAGCGTGCAGAGTGTAGTGGAGTGACGAAAAAAAAGAAGAAAAGTTGTTGCGGATAGTTGGTAGTTTCAAAAAAAGTGCTACCTTTGCATCCGCAAACAAGAAATAAAGAGTTCTTGTAAGAACCGGTACCTTGGATGAGTGGCTTAGTCAGCGGTCTGCAAAACCGTGTACGGCAGTTCGAATCTGCCAGGTACCTCCAGTAATGAGAAAAGCTTCGACCAGAAATGGCCGGAGCTTTTGTCGTTTATTGGCTTTCAATACATTAACTACCTTGCCAATTCCCCAAAAAATCGTGCAGTGTAGCCCGATGTGTATCCCGCAATGTTAAAACAATACGATTGTAGCACATGATAAACATAAAAACATACCTTCGTCAATATAAAAACGATACGGCCGGTATCGTATGGATTTCATTTTACGTACAGAGACAAAAGGTGAATTTCTCTACCAAAGTAGCTGTGTCCTTGAAGAACTGGAACGATAAAAAAGGTATAGTGACTTCCGGTGACAAGCAAGCTGCAGACAAGAATCTGATTATTGAAACCATCCTGGCACGGATTAATAATGTGTTTGTAAAATACCGGCTTCGGGATAAGAAACTGTCGCGTGATCTTTTCTTAAGAGAATACAACCGTCCGAGTGATTATCCTACATTCTTCGATTTCGTCCGGGAGCACATGAAAAAGATTTCGCACCGTACGGAGTTGACCACCCTTCAGACCCACATGAGCGTCATGCGGAAGATAAAGGACTTTAATGCGAATCTGACCTTTGATGACATCACACATGAATGGTTGGATGTTTATTTCGCCCATTTACGGAAGGAGTTAGAGAACAATGCCAATACGGCTTATAAGAATATGGGGGTATTAAAGAAATATGTATTGGCCGCGTATAAAGCCGGATACATGACCGAGAATCCATTTGAGGACTGGTCTATCAAAAGAATATCCGCCACTTGCGTTTACTTGAATGAGGACGAGTTGGGCAGACTTGTGTCGTTATACAATTCAGGTGAGTTGGATTACAAACTACATAAGACATTGGAGTTTTTTCTGTTTCTGTGCTTCAGCAGCCTGCATGTAGGAGATGCGAAAAAGCTCCAGCTTGAGCAATTTACCGAAGATCATTTCACTTACTTCAGGATGAAGCTCCGCAACAGTAAGCCGGAACCGATTCAGATACCGATTTCTGAACCGCTCCGAAACTTGCTGTTCCGGATTGTCGGTACCAGGAAAAAAGGTCCTTTGTTTGAGGTGATTCAGGCCGATCAAACGATGAATCGTAATCTGAAGGATATTGCCGCCATTGCAGGGATTGATAAACCTATCACTCATAAAGTAGGGAGGCATACTTTTGCGACCATTTATTTGAGGCACACCAAAGACCTTGCGGCGCTGAAGGAGCTTCTGGGACATTCGGACATGAAGGAAACGCTGGTCTATGCGCACGTCATGGATGAGAGTAAGAGGGAAGGTATGCAATGTTTCAATAGCTTCACTCTATAATATAGGGGTAAAAGCCGTACAATCGTGCGGATAATTCATAACATTTTATTTATCAAATAAATGCGGCTGCACCGATTTGTACAAGTTCGTACAAAATGAGGTGCAGCCGCACGAATTTATGCTCTCTCGTACATCACCCAGTAGGGTTGTCCTGCCAAATATTCTACATGGTACCCGGCATCAGCCAGTTGTTTGGCCAGCGCCATCGGAGCGACATCGACAATGTTCGACAGCTCATATACCAGTTCAGCGGTGGTCTTGTAACATTTCTGTGAAGTGGTACCGATGGGTGAATAGTTCTGGCCGATGAAGTTTGCTATGGCTTTCTGCCGTTCGGCTTGTTGCTTCTCCAATTCGTCTCGTTTGTCCGGTTCTTCGTCGTTTTGATAAGAACGGAATCCTATCTTCTTGCTCATAGTGCGCCTCCTTTCTCTTCTTCCGGAGTCAAGCTTCTTATCATGGATGACACTATGCGTAAATCACTTATTACGGATATAATGTCATCAGCACTAACTTCATTGTTGACTTTCAAGTCTAAGATTAATCCAGTAGCTCTATCTATGGTATTGCAACAAGCACCGGCAACACCATTTTGTAAAATCGAGATGGTTTCGCTGATGGAGGAGGTCAATACGATGTTATTGATTTCGGTATTCATTCTTTGCCTCCTTCCTGTTCCAGCATATTCGCCTTCTCACTGAACTGATAAACGGAACGTACCTTGCAAATATCGAGAAAGAATACCGTGTCGGGGCATCCACCACTTATGACATGAGCCTCGATACGTATGGTACAATCACGTCCCAAAGGGGTAGCAGTACATTTCATGCGCTTCAAGTTCGGGTGTTCAGCATTAATGCGGTTGACCGTATCGCCTATTTCATGCTTGAGTGCATCCAGGGAAAGTTCATCCTTGATAAGAACGTTTTTATACTTCTCTACATAATCAATAACCTTTTTCCATGCCCGGTTCTTGGGGGAATAGGTCTGCAGATGGTAAACAAAGAACATCATGCTTTGCCTCCTTTCTCATTAAAGGTGATGTTGACTGTCCCACCATTGACATAGATGGAAATGGATTTGTCGCTACGTGCTGCACGGATACGTTTACGTCCGGCGCACAGTTCAATACCCAACTGGGCAAACAGTTCTTGAACCTTCTCTGCGGATACATAGCGTCCGCGGGCGCTTTGGGCTTGTTTTCTCATAATGAAACGCTATTTAAATAAAACAATAACAATGCTCCAATAAAAGACGGGAAGGGAACTTTCTCCAAAAAACGGAAAACTTATAAACAAAGAAAGTTCCGCTTTCCCGTTGCGTTTCACCTTGAGAAGGCAGTGGGTGCATTAACACTCCACACGGGGGTCGGAACTATATGATACCATTGGGCATAAAAAATGCCAACGGCAAAAGTTGGCGAACAATCTCGCCTTCTCAAAATGAAACGCACCACAAAGATGAGAGTTTATTTTGAAATGGCAAAAGAAAAGCGGAGATTTTTTGTCTCCGCTTCAATTTTTATTATCCTTTCAAATATTTATCTACTGTATCAAAATCGAGAGTCACATCAACCATCTCCAGCAATTTTCCATACTTAGTCAAAATAGCTTGTTTTGCTTTATCATGTTCTGGAAGAACGGAAAAGAAAGCGGCGGTAAACAGCTTATCCAAACTTATTTCATGGAGAAGCAATTCTTTTGCCTTATCTTTCTCCCCAGTCGAGCAATACAGTAAGAACATTGCTTGAAAGTTTTCGTTTGGTACCATTTTCTTTTTAATTTCCTCTACATGATTACATAATGCAAAGAATCGAACAAGCAGAACGATTTCAATAACAGCAGTCAAAAAAATAATAAAATGAATAATTGTTTCCATTTGGTGTTTATTTATATTAATTCGTACAAAAATCAGAATAACTATTCAGTTAACGAAAAGAAAAGCGGAGATTTTTTGTTTCTCTGCTTCGACTTCAATTATTTATAGTATTTTTGCCAAAAAGAAAGTTATCATTATGAGAAAAATGCTACAAACGCTAAAATCTTACTTTGACCGCCGTTTGCGTGAGCGCTGTGTTAAATATGCCTCACGTTCCTGCCAAGGCACAGACAGAGATGTAATCTATGAAGTACAAAGACTGTATTCGTTTATTAAAGGAAAGTTCTAATAAGCACTTACCTCTACAGCGGGTAAAACTACCGGTAAAGTAAACCTTATTTTATTCTCCGATTTATTTGTTTTGCCTTCTTCGCAACTACCTCCTGCATTCAGAACTGCGGCCATCACTCCTATCTTACCTTGGGAACCAGCTGTGTTTTCAGCTATTAGTGTCAAGTCGAAATTTATTTCCATGACATTGTGCATATATCCTTGTATCTCAACATGGGGATTTTTGCCTGCTCCTGATACTGTTGCCGGATTGACAATCAATTTACCAGGCATTTCATTATTTAATTCATCAACAGATTGTGCAAGCTGCAAAACAGTTTTCTTTATAAAATCTTTTAGTTCCATATCTAAATAATCAATTCCTTATGCCGCACGCCCACCGGAACCACCCGGAACCCGATTGAGTACGGGTTGCACGGCATAAGGAATTGAAACGTTTGGTTTATATTGGGCAAGGCAAAGATGGGGAAAAGTTACGGATAATCAAAAAGGATTGATTATTTTTGCAAAAAACAATTCGCTATGAACACTTCATATTACAAAATACTCCGTACACTTTTTTGGATAGCAGGCTTGATGTTTGTAGCCGCTATTTCTTATATCTGCTATACTTTAGGGGCATCACTAAAATAACAATCCAAGCAGAAACGATATGATACCAACCACGGCACTTACAGCCCCTATGACTTTTCCTGCGACTTTGAACTGTTCTTTTATGGATAGTTTCCGCTGATAATTCTTCATCCCCCTGTGTGCATAAAAAACAATAACACATAGTAAATTTATTATGTATTTGTTGCACATATCAAAAATACTATGTATCTTTGTAGTGTTCAATAAAACAAGGAAGTAATGGAAAACAAAAAAGAGATTTTGCTAATTGCCCAGAAGCTAACCGAGCTAAGGTTGAAACAAAAGATGCTGAAATGGGCATTTGAAAACAGTAAAGGGTTACCGGAAGAGAAGATGAACGCCATACTTGATGAAAAATTGAGAATAGACCATCTGATAAAAATGCTGGAAACCAAACTAAAAGAATTAGAAAAGTAAAAACAGCCCCCTCGGACGAAAAGAGGGGGCAAAAAAAATTTGCTTATGAAAACAATCAATGACGAACTGAAGGAACTTACCGCCATTCTAAATGGAGATTCAACCAACAAGGAAGAGGAATACCAACAGAAGTTCTTGTACATACAAGAACATTACACCACGAAAGCCGATTCAGAAGCTATTGCCGACTGGCTGTTGAACGGGTATCACGAACTGGCTAAAGAAGCGGAGGAGCTGAACCGTACAATAGCCTTGCAGGAGAAGATAAAGGAGATGAAGGAAATTGTGCCAATCTCTTATATCGCCCGTAATTATTTCGGGAAAAGTACGGCTTGGCTGCAACAGCGTATTTATGGCTACAAGGTACGTGGCCGTGTCTATACGCTAAGTGAACAGGACAGGCTGATTTTTAATAATGCCATCCACGACATTTGTAACAAATTAGGCTCGCTATCCATAGCTTGATAGACGTTTTATTGAACATTCTGTCCCCACAGCTTCGAGCCACTGTGGGGATTTTTTATTTCTCCGCACCATATCTGATTATTTATCGCCAGACTACCCTTCATGGGCAACAAAAAAAAGGCTTCCAGCCCGTGGAAGCCCTCTATCACATTTAAAACCTTACGGCCTCGCGATAGACCGAGAAGTATCTTTCATTATGTCGCCAAGCTCGGATAGAGCTAAAGATAGGGTATTCAGTTCATCAGCGGTGAAGTTGGCTGGTTTGCCGTTTACCGCACTTCCGTTAATCCGTTGATATAGCCATTGGCGTGTTCTGCCAAAATAGTGCTGGGCAATATACGACATAGAAGCGAAAGGCAATACTTTTTCTAAGGTCTGCCTGATTTCTACTGTTTTCACAATGGCTTGGGCTTCATTGATTGATTGCCTGGCACCATCTTGGAACGCCTGCACAAACGCTTTTTTATCTTCCGGTGAAAGCGTCTGCAGAAAAGCCCTGAAACGTTTTTTATGGTCGGCCAATTCCTCCGGAGTATTGCATTTTACATATTCCGACTTCCATTTTCCCAATTCTTTCTGTACGTCCATAAGCCTAAAAATTATATGTTAGAGAAAAAGTAGCCCCCTCAAGGAGGGCTACCGTTTTCATTCAGCTTGTCTTGTGCATCATTCAAGTCATCGAGACAATCATTGATGCCTTCCTCAAGCTCCTTATCGGAAATCCAATCAGTATTCTGAATGTCATCCCAATAGAGGGAAAAGAAGCTGAGGTCTTTTTTCGCAGCTTCAATCCGAGCCTTTAGCTCTTCGTCTTCAGTCATAAAAAGATCGCGATACATTATGACACTGCAAATATAATAACCTTTTGGTAATTATGCAAGGGAAAAAGGAGTTATTTTTGAGAGCAGATGTCTTTTTAACATTATTATTCTATCCGGTAAAAAGTCCCCTTCAGTACCTTGCTTAATCCATCGACATCTATTTCCGTCTCAATCTTCTCGCACAAATACTGCTTGTTGCCTATAAGAAACACCTTATTCACATCTGGCAGCTTATTGGCTTGGAACTGGATTGTGTAAGGGATATTGGAGTGGAACAGACTGAGTGTCGACAGCCTATGCCCAATACTGTCCGGGCAGACATCGTTCAGACTGAGGGAGTACGGGAGGAAGTCGGTGGTCTGGGCTTCCGGCTTTTGCTGGTAATCTGTGAAGGGATAGGCGTAGTCGTAGGCTTTTGTCTGTCCGTTGAAGGTCACGTTTTGGCGGTTGAAGATGCCGGTATTGAAGGCTACCTCCATACAGTCGTTCTTCTCCAGCTTCTTCTGTCCGTTGCCCTCGATGGTCTCTTGTATGTTGAAAGACTCTTCGGAATATCCTGTGGAATAATAGCCGACTATCGGGACATTCATCATCATTGTTCCTGTCTTCTCATATCCTCTGTGGTTTGGCAGCAGCCTATAGATACCCATGTCGTATTGTGCGATTTTGACCGGGACAATCTTCAGTGAAATGTCATCACTGGAGTCAGTGGTGCGTACCAGGTCGGCATACAGGTTCACTTCACGCAAGGAATCGGTATTGTTCTCCTCATCGTTGAAGTTGATGTAATAGCGTTTGCCTACGATGAAGATGTGGTTCTTCTTGTTTCTGTCGGTCATCGTGCCGTATGCTTTGAGCAAGGCATCGTAAGAGTCGAACTCTTGTGTTGCAGCAGCTTCCAGAATGTTTCTCTCGATACGGCAGTAACCGTCGTTTGTGTGGGACGGTAAATTGTATGCGATATTGCCCAGGCTCAAATCCTTGTCGTTCTTCTCTTCTGTAATCTCCACCTCAAACTCTCTGAGCAAGGAGTCATTGGTGATGACAATCTTCTCGGAGTTTGAGAAATAGTCATTCAGGCTGACAAAACGCACTTCTTTGGTATGCTCGTTGACGACTGTAACGGCACAATAGAAGTTCTCAAGTTCATTGAAGAAATCAGAGACCGTCCAGTGCGGCAGATTATCGGCAAGCGTCCAGTGTGGTTGGACATGGGGTGTCTTTTTTGAGCGCACGTCATTGCATATATAGACATCTCTTAGAAAGTTGTTGTCGAAAAAGGTAAGGTCGAGTGTATAGCCAAAATGTTCGACCACCCTCCGGATAGCCGTAATCAGGTAGGGTTGCCAACATGCCACTATGCTGTCAGTCGGTGCAAAATCATTGGTGCCATTCTCATAGAAAACGTTGTTGTCAAGGTTCTCTTCTTTGGCCTCTTGGTAGAACACGGGAAGCAATACGGATTCGACTTCATCGACAGATCCGTAGAACTCGCTCATTCTTGCCGCCGGCAAGAAGCCCTGAACGTCGTATCTGAAGCCTATATCGCCCAAGTCTAATTCGTCGATGTAGATGTCATCATTGGTCAGGAGGTTGAATTCGGCATTGCCGGAGACCAACTGCACCTTGACTTGTGTGTCTTCTACTGACAACAGCACTGTGCTGCCATTGAGCAGGCACCGGGCATCTACGATGAGCATGGCCGGAAGAATGGTTTTCTGCTTGGTCACGTCTAACCGGTTGATGTGTTTGAAGATGGTGTTGTTGGCGGGCATGGGCAGTTCGATGTCCAACGAGTAGCTGGAGCTGCGCGTGAAGTAAGGGTTCTCGGCGGTGAAGGTGAATGAGAATCCTTCGGGAAGTACGGCGCGTTGGCCGTTGATGTATAATTCGGTCATTTCTTGGATTTGTTGCGTGATTTGTTGTAGGTCAATGCCTGGTACTCTTTTTGTGCCTGGTTGATGCCGTGCTTGCCGGTGACGTAGGTCTCGGCCACAATTTTCTCGCCCAAACGGGTGTGCAGTTTGCGGAGCATACGGGTGCACTCCACGAGCATGGCCACCGTGGCGGGGTCGTTGGTGGTGGTCGTGGCACCGGCTGCAGGCGACTTGGCGGGGACGGTGCGGGCGGTTCTGCCGGGTCCGGCGACTACCGCGATGTCTTCGGCGGTGAGGTTGCCGACGTTGCCGCTGCGCTGCGCCACGTCGATGGCGTCGAAGATGGGGCGCAGGTGCGGGTTGGCCACGGCAAAGCGGTTGGCGACAAACTCGTTGGAGTGGACGATGCCCTGGGGCTGGTCCCAGTCGCCGGGACCGGTATAGCCGCCGGTGTAGAAATTACCAACCATCCCTTTTACTACAGCAAAAGCCGCTTTGATAGCAGCTACTTGGGCAGCTGCTTTAGCGGCACCGATAAAGGAAAATGGAGCTGTTGCCGCCAAATTTTTTGCGGTGATTTCCAGTATGGAGATTTCAATAACACGTTCCAAAGCATCCAGTGCCATCATAATGGTTTCACGTAAGAAATTCTTCAGCGAAAGTTCGCCAGTGGCAATCATTTCACCAATCGTTTCTCCGAAGTCGGAAGCGATATCCGTCACCAGAGAGGCATATTGCCTATGCATTTTCATGGTTTTGTCGTATTTCTCTTTCTCGGCATCGGTCTGGGCTTCGGCCTGCTCCTTCTGTATCTCCGTACGTTGTTCCTCAGTCAGTTGGTAGTTGTGAAGCAAATCATTCCAATACCGTTTCCGAATCTCGTTCACCTCCTGGGAGAAATCCTCCTCGGAAGTCAGGTTCCTATAATGATAGGAAGCTGCTTCTTCCAATTCGATACGGAGTTGTTTCTGACGAACTGAAAGGCGTTCTTTGGCAATCTTGTCTGATGCTTTCTGACGCTCCTTTTCTGTCTTTTCATCCTGTTTTTTACATTCTTCATTGAACTTGATTTGTGCCTCCAGCATCTTTACCTGCAACTTCTCACGTTCATGCGGCTCCAGCCCCATTATCGCCAATTTCTCATCCAAAGTCTTTTTCTCCAAATCTATCTGAAGGGCAGTATATTCCTCGTTAGTCTGGATTTCTCCCTCAAGATAAAGCTTCTGGAGATGGGTGAGCTGTTGCATGTGGTTAGTCTCTATATCCTCCAATTCCTTGCTGACACGTTTTTTCCGCTCTTCTTCAGATTCAGAACCTCCACCACTGCCACCGTTTCCGGTAATTGTTGGAGAATCTGGAGTAATAGTCTTGTATTTATCGTTGATGGCAAGCAACTGGGAGGTATAATCCTGCATCATCTGTTCGTAATACCGAACGTTATCGTCAAGACGTTTTTTCTGGGTAGCCCATACGCGGTATGCAGTGGGTGATATCCCGTTGACTGCTGCAAGTTCCTCAACGGACTTGTCCATATTGATGGGGTCATTTATCTCCCATTCGAGATTTTTAAATTTCATGGCATCGGAACCGTTCTCCTGAATCCATTCTGACCTTTGTGCCAGGGCTTCTTGTAATTTGGCATTGGCCGCTTGCTGTTTGGCTGTGAGCAACAGCTTTTCTACATAACCGTCCAGCGCTTGCGTGTTGTTGTTGATAAGCACCCCCTCTTCCGTCAATGAAGCATGATATTCCGGAACAATGGACTGAATATCTTCTAATGCAGCCTTCCGTTTTTCATATGGTTCTTTAGAATCCTCAAGCACTTTCCGTAAAGCATCCAGCTTATTTTTTTCTTCGCTAATGCTTTTTTCAGCCTCTCTATTCATAACCACCAGTTCCTTTTGCCTACGTGCTGCAGCAGAAGTACGCTGAGCGTAGATATACAGTCCTGTTGCTGTGGCTGCAACGGTTGTGGCAATAGCAACAAAAGGATTTAATCCTAATACCGCCCATGCTGCCCGTGCCGCTTTAGTTGCGGCAGAGAAGCGGAAGGTTAAAGTCTCCAGCGCAGCTCGGAAGAGTAGTGTACTTGCTGCCACTGTCCGGGTTACGATATTATGAGAGCGCATCTGTAATATCAACCTGCCTATTGCCTTGTAATCTCCTGCCAATGCGTCGTTCAAAGCAGTGGTGGCTACCCGGTAAGCCGTTTGGATGGCGATTCCTGCTCGTAAGACTAAGTTGTAAGTAGTATGATAAAGAGATATGAGCTTTAATGTGGTATAATAAGCTGCCAGAGGAACCGTTAGTGTTATTACTGTTGTGCCCCATTTGTTGCACCAGTCAATCAATCCCGGCAAATACTTGAGCACATTGGTCAGCATATTCGTACTCACCGTCAGAGCCGGATTCAACTTCTCGCCAAGGTCAATGGCTGCCAGCTTCATCTTATTGCGTGCCTGCTCCAGTTTGGCCTGTGCAGTATCACTGTTTATGGCCGCCTGCTCATACGCCACATTGGTATCGGTGACGGCAGCGGTGAAGTCTTTCACCATCTCCGTGTTCTGAAGGATTACGGATGCGGTATTGTAGCCTTCCTCCCCGAACATTTTCTTGATGGCGCCTGCATCCATATTCTTGTTCTTCAGATTCTCCAGTGCCTTATCCAACCCGACGATTTTGGGGTTGGTTTCGTCTGCCCCGGTCTGAAGAACCAGAAAGAATTTCTTCAATCCCGTTCCGGCCACTTCATCCTTTATACCCCGATAGGCAAGCGTTTCAATCAATGCGACCGTCTGTTCAATGGGAACATTGGCCGAAGCCGCTGCGGTACCTGCATTCCGGATAGCCTTTGCCTGGCTTGCGATATTGGCGGAACCTGCCTGGGAGCCGGCAGCCAATACATTGGTAAACCGTCCAGCCTGGTCTGCCGCTGCCCCATATTGGTTGAGTGATAAAGTAAGTGAATCAACCGCTTCGTTCAGGGTGATGTCTTTGGCTGCCGCCTGCAATCGCATGGCTTCCTCCGTAACAGCCTTGAGCGCTTCCTTGTCTCCAAGCAGTTCCGGCTTGGCTGAACCGACCAGCATGAACGCATCCAGGATTTCGGCTGCCGACTGGCGGACACGCAAGCCCTCTTTTGTCATGGTGGTGGAAAGCGTCTTGGCCTGCCCGGTCAACCAGGCAATGCTGTCATCATCAAGTCCGGTCAAGGCTTTCAGCCCGGCCTGGGACTCCTCCAACTTGTTGCGTTCGTCTCTGATGGCGCGCAAGGCAAGGGTAAAACCGGTCAGGAAACCTATTACGGACAAGATAACTCCACCGAAACGGTTGAACCAGTCCACCATACTGCCAATACTGACAGTCGCTTTCTTGGTTTCGGTGGTGATGCCTTTTATCTCCTGGCGATGCCGTTTTAAAATCCCCTGAAGATGCTGTATCTTCGCCATGGTGCGGTTGTATTCCTCAGAGCCGCGTGTCATTTCCTTAATGTCACGCTGTAGGCGTTTCATCTCCAAATCAATGGAATTGATGTCATTCTTAATTTCCTTGCCATCGATGTACAAGTAGACACCTCTTTTGACAGTCTTGTCACTTTTTGCCATAACGTTTTTCAATTGTTATTTTATCAAACTTCTGAAGCACATTCTTGAGTGCCTGGTCACCGTAATACTCTCCGGATAAATCAGCCAGTGATTCGATGTTATCCACAATGGGAGGGTCTAACCAGGGTAGGGGACTTCGCCGGATAACGGCATAGTGTTCATCAACGGTACGCATGCGCCGGATGCGATATTCAGAAACACGTAGAGAACGCAGTTCCTGACGTTTCTTCTTATCGCTCCATGCCGAATGTCCCTTCATTATAATTCCGTTCTTGACGATATATCCACGCCCGGCGCCATATTCCCGGTACGGCAAAGCGGAAACCCAGACCGACATAAGCCGGTCCACCTTCACGGTCTTTCAGCCAACGGGATTGCAGTTCCCTACGCAATCTGCCGGTTGCGTGTGTCCGTTGTAGAATATTTACGGAGGTATTCCTGACTTTCCACGTCCAGTTCTCAACTCCTCGATTGAATTTCTCGGAGGTCATTAAACTCTTTTCTTCAGTTATTGCCATAAAAAAGCCTTTAGTTCCGGACACAAAACTAAAGGCTGAAAAGAGTGGAAAAAAGGACAAGAATTCAGCAGACAGAGAACTTGAAATCATTGATCCGGTTCAGCCATCCTTTCCGGAATACAAGCTGCGACGGGTCCCTTTTACAGATTTCTTCAATAAACCGGATTCTGTCTGTCTTGATAGCTTCGAACAGCTGCCGTTGGTTGGCCAGATTGATACTTGCAACCGTCTGAGGCCCTACGATGCCGTCTACATTGATTTGCAGTAGTTGTTGTACCCTTGTGATACCGGGACGTCCGGAGGCCCACACCCAATCCACACAGATATTCGCAATGGACTGGTTGTGTATGAAGTCCGCTTGGTAACGGTCCCAATAATACTTCTTGAAAACATGAAAAACGTCGTCCGGAGTAATCATGCGTAAATCATCCGCATCAATGTCTCCGTCACCATCCTTGTCATAACCACATGATTTCCACGTAGACAAGGTTATCCCCATATTGGTTTTGCCACCTTTGTCATTTTTGTGGTCACTCCATCCACCTTCCCATTTGCGGATGATTCTGAATAAAATTTCTGATTTAGCCATAATATCATAATAATTAATGTTAGTTTTATGCTATATATTCCGACAATGGCTTTATCCTCGAAGCCCATTTTCTCCAGCCATCTGCCACCTTATACGCGTCAACAGCTTCATCCGGTACATAAATCGTACCCGTAAACGTATCCGGCAGGGTCCAACCCGCATACGAAGGAGGAGCCATCGCGCGCATGATGAATACCGCAAGAGCAGTGTCTCCGTTGAACGAATTCTGGTTAAACGTCTTTATCCCAGTACCTATATCCACTTTCCTCAGAGACAGGCATTCCGTGAAATGACTAACAGTTGTCACACTGTCTGGTATATATACTTCCTCTATACCACTTTGATAGAGACAGTTCGCAGTGGGAATGCCATCAGGCAAACGAACTATCTTCAAAGCCGCACATTTCCAGAACACATGTATCTTAATTTCAGCCATATGTTCAGGGAAGTTGACCGTCGCAAGCGATGTACAGTTGTAGAATGCCTGCTGTCCTATACTTTCCAGACTATCAGGGAAAGATATGTTTTCCAGTGCTATACAAGACTGGAAAGCATTGTCGGCAATGGAAACGAGTCCGGTGAAAAACTTCAATTCGTCGAAGGATGCAATCAGGGCATTTCCCTTGAAAATGTTGTTGGGAATAGTTGTCACAGCAGCAGCTTCAGCTATACTTATCTCGCCGTCACCATCTGTATCCCAGTTCGCCACGCAGACACGTTTCACCTCCGCGTCTGCGAACTGAATAATACCACCATAACTGATACCGGCAGACACAATCCCACTTTCAGCATCATCCGTGGCTATCTGTGCATAGATAGTTTTCTCTCCATATCCTTCCGACAACGTGAACGCTATTGTGTCACCTGCCCAATTAACCCATTCAATACCAGATAAACCTGCCAACTCAGCGATACGATACCTTGTCGGTCGCCCCATATAGTCGAATTTTACCGACACTGTCCGTTCCGTCGTGTCCGTTGCACCTGAGTTGATTGCTATGCCGGTAAGTTGTACTGTCACATCCTCGACGGTCGTATCCTTGTAAATTCCTAAAAATGGGCCGGTACGGTTTATTGTCTTATACCAATTCCGATACCCCCTTATATCATACTTAGTTCGGCCAGCCATGCCCGACTTGATTAATGGGCTGTTATAGTTGGGCTGATAGTTGTTGTTAGCGCTATCTCCCACTTTAAGCAACTCATCAATATATTCATAATTAGTAGAAGCCTTCAGAAAGACATTACCTTTTCCGCCGGTAAACATATTCGGAACCTTATCTGTACCAACCTCCGTTATTATAATGTTATCGTCCATAAAGTACTTCATCAAGCTGTAGTCAGTATTGAAGGAACCAAGGGAATAAGCCTTCACCACGTTGTTGTAGATGTACATGCCTATCTCATCAACCACACCGTCACCGTCAAGGTCTATATGCTCATCATCGGAACTCTTCCATAATGTTGACACGAAGGCACCGCTGTATCTTCCTGCCTCCATTACATTATTATAGATATGCACTTCATCGAGCAGTGGACCACAGAAAGCTATAGGACCGTTACACCGGAGGAGTCTGCAATTATACATTCTGCCGTCGAATACCGACGAGCTGGCGTAGTTCTGACCGCCTTGTTTCGATGCTCCGCTCCCCGTCGTATTCACATGACAGATGTCCACATTCACGGCATTGTTCACCTGGAAACTGTCAAGCCCGGTATTGAGGAAGTCGACACGGTACAGCCGTAGGTGGTCCAGCAGATGGGCATAGTATTCCACTTCCTGCCCTTGACCGTTCGTACCTTTAAGTTTGCCGCTACCGTAATAGCCGAGATAGACACCTTCTCCGGCTGTATTCTGGATTGTACAATGATGGATACGCAGATTGTCAAGCACCCAATTGCCACGCCAGAACCAGGGGGTATCAGGGGCAGGGTCCGTCTTGGCCATGATGCCGGCGAATCCCGTACCGTCTATGTCAATGCCGAACATTTCTATGTCGCTCGCACCGCCGGAAACAAAAATGCACGTATTGATTGCAGCATCATCCGACGATGGATGGAATCTGATTCCCGTACGGTTGTACCCGTACCCGTCCAATACGACATTGCGCATGTTGTCACCGAAGGTGACGGCGCCGAACGACATCCAAGGCCAGTCGAAAACACCTTCTTCATCGTGCGTGATGACCAGGGGGTGCTCATACATAAAGTTCGGCGTACCATTCTCCGATGAAACACCGGAAGGCACATTGCCCTTGATGCGCATACGCATTGGATAAACCTCATTCTTGTCTCTTCTGATACATAGGGTCGTTCCGGTTGGCAACATCGAAATATCTATCAGGTCATAACCCGCCGTCTCAACCGAACCGTGTGGTGCGGTCCATTCAGCATAATTCAAGCCACTACCTTCTACATCACGCCACAGATGTATCTCGTACCGTTTTTCTGCCTGAACAGTGATAGTTTCATACCCTCGCGTCGTATCAGCCGGTTTCGGACAAAGGGCAGGAACTACCGTTATGAGTTTGTCTATTCTCTTGCTGAAAGTCACCCCTGTTTCCCTATCTGTAATATCAACTTCCACATCGTATATTCCACGGTCAGACGCGTTGTCAAAGGAGGATGCAAACACAACGGTCCCGTCAGACATCGGGCGCCCGGTAATTTCGGTCAATGTCTTAATCGGAGACGAATCCTCGTTCTCGCGATACACCTTTACGACCATTTCACCACCACCTGAGTAGCCGTGCTCCGGGGAAACAGTGACGACGAACAGTTCTCCCACCCGTACAACCTCACTGGCCGATACGGTAAAATATGGCAGCACTTGCGGCAACATTGCATAGATTCTCTTAGAAACAATCGTTTCGGTCCGGTTGTTACGCGCTATGAATTTTTGAAAAAGTTACCCTCCGTCTGATATCGCAATAGACTTGCTGTCTTTCTGCTTTACAAGATTACCGGCTGTTGTCACCGTGCTACCGCTTCCGTCCTGCGTCTGCCATTCCGAAGTCTGCCCCCATCTGGTTTCAGCGTCAATTTGAATTGTATCTTTGCCGGCCACCGGAAAATAGTTGTCAGCCTTTACCGAAGCCTTTACGCGTCCGATTTGAACCTTCAATATGTCATTGTAAATTTCAGCCATAATCATTCCACATTAATGTCATACAATTCATCTTCTACATACTCTCCATTGATATCCAATATCGGGAGCGGCGAGAGCAGCCCGTACCGGCCCAGAACCAGGTACTTGTCCGCAGAACCTATAATCGAGAACACCGGCATCTGATTCCTGTTCAATGTCTTGGACTTCAGCAGCAGCGTGTCTTCAGCCATGCTACTGTATTGAGCCGCATCGCTGAATGTCGATTCGTCTTCCATATTATAGCCGGTGTAACCCGGAACAATGGCCGTCTCGTCAATTACAGAACCATGCCTGTTGTAGCATCCGCGACTGTTGACTGATGCTGACTTTAATTTATAATATAAGTCTATATCAGGCACATACGCATCGTTTGCAGGATTACCGCCATCCAATGCGGAAGTAATCATCAGATTATTATCAAGAGCATCCGCATCCACACCGTCGGACACGAGTACGGAATGCAGCTCGTAGCCGAGCTCCTGGAGCTGCCAGAAGCGGCAACCGCGGTCCGCGTTGATTTCCACGCCACCCCCGACTCCTTCCGTGTTGAACACACGCAGAAGGCTACCATAAGTAATGTTGTCATGCAGCTTGTATTGGAATATGTTGTAGTCTGACACAAGTTCGCTTACATTGTCGAAAGCAAAACCGTATATGAAGTGCACCGCATGCCCGGCATCCACAACCACGTTATTGGATATCTCCAGCCTGTTGATTGTGCCCCAACGCGTACAATACTGCTGCCCGTTGTTACCGGACATGTAGAAGGTATTGCTGTTCAATTCCATATCCCGTATAGGGCACAAACCGATAACAGCCTGTGCCCATGTATTGATGGAGCCGGTATTCGACAGCATTCCTGCAAACAGATTGGATTCTATAACCAGTTTCGACATAGGTACGGAAGAGGAAACGGAAAGGGCCATGCTGCCGCCATTCCGGAATGAATTACGACGAATGTACGCCCTGTCCATGTTCGTGACGGCCACGAAGCTGTAGCGGTTGTCCCCCGACATCCTGTTGTCTTCCAATATTAGTATTTTACCACCGCTCACTGTTACGGCAGTCGGATACCCTACGCCGACGGGTGCAAGCACAAAATCATTGTTGAGTATTGAAAGCAGGTTGCAAGTGTCCGCGTTGACGACCGGGCCCCCTCCGTCTGTGAATGAAGAGTTGTTGATTGTCACATTCTCCGTATTTATCAGGATGACGGAATTGGTAGACATGACCGTCTCATCAGTCATGGACTTGCCGTTGAAGGTGCAGCCGCCAACGAACATATTTCTTGCGTACTGCGATAATTTTCCGGTAAAGGATATCGCACCCAGCGCATCTGGAACCTGATAACCCACATAATTGGAAAAATCCTCAAAATGGATATTCTTGATAACGATATTATCCACATTCGAGAAGGCCAGGCACCCCAGAGCATTGCCGTTCAGATACAAATCATTCTTCCCGTCAATGGTAAGCATATACATGCTTCGCCGGTTCCAACCGGACAGAGACGCTATGTAATGTCCGCTGCTTCGCTTCTCCTTAGCCGGCTTCACGCAGGAGATGGTCACATTCCTTGTAAGCCCGTTCGGATAAGTAGCACGAACTGCATTGAATGCTGTCTGCATGGATGGATAGTAATAGTCAGGCAAATCGCTACGGACAAGGAAACCGTCACCGCCAAAATTAACCAGCAGGTTCAGGATGCCTACAAAGATACGGCCAATTTTTTCAGCCGTATTTTCGCCTTCATTGGTGGCATTACGTACCTGTAGGGAAAGTGTTTTCAGAACCTCAATGGAGTCACTGCTTTCGGCAATCTCAAACTGGATACCGGAACGTTCCAGGAGGTTTAAGATGCCGACAAAGACACGCCCGATCTTCTCAGCGGTGTTTTCACCGTCTATGGAAGCATCACGTATTTGCCCGGCCAATCCCTTTAAGACCTCAAGCGTATCGTCTTCATTTGTAACTTCAAGTGAAATTTCGGAATTTTCCATAAGAGTAAGGATGCCAACAAAAATACGTCCAATCTTTTCAGCCGTATTCTCACCTTTTCGGGTGGCACCACGCACTTGTGCCGCCAGCTCCTTCAATGTTGTAAGTGTATCAGACATACTGTATCATAAAAATGCATTGCGGCAATTCAAAACCTTGTAAAGTTCGGACAGATGGATTGCCGCAACCACGCCATAAAGCTGGTTATCATTGTTTACCACATAATCCGCTTCCACATCCTCCAAGGAAAAAGCGAGCCACAGCCTTTTCTTCCTTTTGTCTTCCAAAATTTGGTTGAGCAGCTCATCAAGAATACTCTCGCACTTGTCAAGGGCAACCTCTATCTGCTCATAGTCGGAGGTGTCGGACACATGCTCCACAATGAAGAGCAGGTAATCGCGGTCTTTCCGGTATGCACCCGGATTACCGCCGTAACCGAATCCTGAGCCACGGTCCACAATCACTGCCGGATAGTGGAGCACGCTGTCCAGTGCCGTATGCTTCTCCCGTTCTGATGAGAGGAAGTGTACTTCATCATTCTCCTTGTGTCGTATATCGACATGCCTTTCAGCCAGGTTCTCTATGTATTCCGAAAAAGTCATTTCTTCTGTTTTTGAGCGTCACGGATTCTTTTATTCAATATACGGAATGCCGTTGCCACCGGCATTGCCTGGTATTTCTCCATCACTGCCACATCGTCACCGACAAAAGCGTCGAAGATGTCGAGCCAGTTGACAGACGGTGCTGTTGGTCTTTTCCGATTTTCCTCCGGTTCCGGTTCATCATCCAACGGAAAGAGAAAAGGAAAAGCCTTTGAAAGCCACCTCTTGACAAAAACGTAGTTCAGAAATACGGCATACTTGACGTGCCTGTCCATTTTTGCCACCTTCATTATCCGTTTTTGCAGTATCAGCGGTTTCTGCCTGCTAAATAAGCCGTTTTTCCCACCCGACGGTAGGACAATATATTCGTTGTCCTTCAAATAGAGCATTGATACGAAAGTGTCCAGTGAGGCATCCTTGCCGTCACGGACATATCGGTTGAAAGCCGTGTCCACGTGCATGAAGTGCTCGAAACACATCCCCTTCAGGCGCTCCCCCGGTGCTTTCAGCCCGGAGACGGCAGGAAGGATAAAGCGGTCCATCCGGACACGGCAGTCACTGATGAACTCCACCAGTTCGCTCAGCTTATAACTGTAATAGGTGTCGGAACCAACCCCGGACGGCAGGGAATAGAACTCCTTCAGGAAGGATGGTTCGTCTATTTCTTGAAGATAAAGCCGCGACACGAGCAGGAACTGTGTCGGTGTCAGCTCCTCCCACTTCTGAGGGACACGGAGGATTATGTCATGGTGGATTCCGAATCTACGGTATGCAATGCGAAGCTCCCTCATGTCCAGAATGTGCGTTTATGGTCATTGTCCCGGTCGTATATCTGCCTGGGATCACCCTCATAGAAGTTCTCAAAACAGTTCCGTACCGTACGCAGCAGCACGGTCATGTACATGTCCGCATCCGCTTTCAGATTCTGGATCTGTACGGCTATGCGCTCCGCATCGACGGGTCTCTTCTCCTCATTGCCCTTCTCGCCCGGCTGTACAGCGGTGAAGTACAGCCCCCGGTCCGTGACGCTACCCGTCTCCATCAGCAGCCGTCTGACCGCCATTGCCACAATGTAGCGGGAGCAGGCAAGGCGCAACCGCTCCACGCTCTTCCGGGCTTCTTCGTCTTCTGGGGGATTTACCAGTCCGTCAATCAGATGCTCATACAGCTTGTCACCGATGGCCGGCTGAAGGAGCATCTCCTCGGCAAACTTCAGGTGCGGCTGCAGGCGAAGGAAAACAATCCGGCTGCCATTGATAAAACAGACGTCATTGACATCCGCGGTACTGCGGACAATGGCTGATTTACGGTCCTGATAGGCCTGGGAGGACGCGAACTCCGGATATTCGGCTATATGGGCATACAGAAACTCAAGCAGCTCGTCGAGCGCATTGAACCCCTTGTTGCGTAACGATGCCCGCAGGTTATCTTCCTGGAACTTGTACACCTGCTGGAATGATTCGCCGTTGTCGGATTTCTGACGTTGGAAGCCCGCATCGGTGATACGCATGCTGATTTCATCGAAATCGTTCCAGAACGCCAGGTTCGCGTTCGCGCGTTTGCAGATCTCCAGCAGGCGGCTGTCCAGTTTCTCCCGTTCGGTTGCCCCTTCGGTATTCTGTTCCAATACATCCGGATTTGGACCGAATTCGTATATCTCGACCACTTCTCCCGCCATCGCATCGCCCAATAACGGTACGAGGTATTGCCGGAAAGCATTCCGAAGCGGTGCCTCCATCATGTCAAAGGAGATGGCGGTGTTCACCTTCATCACCGCTTTCAGCTCCTTGCCGTTGTTCCATTTTTTTGCACTGAATATCATTAGCTCAATGTTTTTTTGGTACCGCTGCCGGTATCGAGGGTTACTAAAACGGTATTGCGGAAACGCAGCTCGCATTCCGGCATACCATTCATTTTGATATAGAGTTCTATAGGATCCAGGATATTCTGCCGGTCAATCCACGCGTTGGCAATGTTCACAAGGAAAGCCTCACGGATATTGGAACCGCCCTGGTTGCCGGCATAGGTGCCACCGGGCATACCTGCACCGAGCACATTCGGATTCACCATCAATGCAAACAGAATTTCCGAGTTGGCGGCCGCCGACACCGGAAGATTGTCACTACCCTGGTATTTGTTCTCCAGCGGCTTGATTTTCCACTCCTCCTCAATCCTGCCGTTCATCTCGTTCACGGCATAATGCGAGAAGATGGGCTTCTCCGCATTGTCCGGTCCGCAAAGGTTCTGCTCCACAGAATCCATGTACTTCTGTATGGCCGCCTCACGCTCTTTGGCAGAATAGTCCTTGGACGGGTATTTCTTCTCCCAGTAGGAATACGGTATCTGTACATGCCACTTCCAGGTTATCTGGTTCTTGTAGGCTTTCTTGAGGAAATGGGGGATAAGATGGGCTATCTCCACCCATCCACAAACGTAGGCGGGCCACCAGATGGGCATGCCGTAAAGGTCGTCGTTGCTCCAGCTGTCGCGTACCGGCATGATGAAACTGTCCTTCACCTTTCCGGCAAACTTCAACACCTCGGCGTGCATCTGCGGGTCGTATTCGGAGAGCACATCCAGCCTGGTGTATTGTCCCTTGTCCGGACGTTGCGGCCAATATCCGGAAACGATGCACTTGCAGGCTCCGTATTCGTCCACTTCGGAATAACGGCGGTAAAGCGCATTGACCGGATTGACCCCTGCAAAAGAATTGCCGGCAGCCGACGGCACAAACTGGACGGCACCGTTACCGAATTTCAAGTAATCCCGAAGCACCTTCTCCATGTAGCGCCTCACATTCCGGGAAGCAATAAAAGCTTGTACCCGGCTATCGGTAACGGGCTTCAGCATCTCGTTACCATCATTGTCGTAACCGTTCACCGTACAAGGATATATGCCTTGCCCAAGTGTCAGGTTACGAAGAAACTTCAGGCCCGTATTGAGCACGCTGGTGTTTCCTATCTCTTCAGCCGCCTTCTGGGGG
>OGZD01001066.1_pt1 | contig 23699 bp, 20 predicted proteins | sample 1576701 | NCBI WGS metagenome assembly OGZD01 (sample SAMEA3541487, study PRJEB24748) | human gut metagenome | biome: human gut; feature: human-associated habitat; material: faeces | place: China | collected 2012
TGTAGGGAAGATTTCGTTAAAATTTTAAATGATATGTGATTATATGATTTTATTTTATTAAATTAGAGCGATGTTTTTACATCGCTTTTTATTTATTTTTTCGTCTAGACTTTTGCTAAGCTTGCTATTTTTAAACCCCGTCTATCTTATGCTGTCTTCTGTCTTCTGTCTTTTCTAATTGATGATTTGATTTTGTAAAATCTTTGTAAAATCTTTCTTTGTTAATTGACTTTATTTTTTACAAACTATACAATTATAGTATATTTTGAAAATCTCATATTAGGCATAACCTTTTATAGGCTATGTCTTTTTTATTGTCAATTTATTTTTTATTTTAGAAGGGATTTTGTTTACTTTTATGAGAAATTATGTTGTAACTTTTGCTAAGTCGTTAGTTGTTGGTTCTACCATGCTAGTTCCTGGTGTTAGTGGCGGTTCTATGGCTATGATACTTGGGATTTATACTAAATTAATTTCTTCTGTAAGTTCATTCATGAAAAATAAATTTAGAAATTCTCTTTTTTTAACTATATTTTTAGCAGGTTCTTTAATAGGTATTGTTTCTTTTTCTAAACCTATTTTGCATTTAATTGAAACTTATCCTATGCCTATGCTTTATTTCTTTATGGGTGCTGTAGCAGGCAGTGTGCCTTTGATGTTCCGCGAGGCTAAATTAACTAAATTTTCCTGGACAGTCCCTATATATGTCGCTATTGGCTTTTTAATTGTTCTCTTTTTTGAAATGTCTCCTATCAGTAATGTAACTACAAATGATGCTACTAATTGGTACACTTATTTATTATTAGTTGTCGCTGGTTTTATAGCTGCTATTGCACTTGTTCTACCAGGAATAAGCGTTTCTTATATGCTTTTATTGATGGGATTATATGATGAAACTATGCGTGCGGCTTCTGAATTTTATTTACCATTTTTAATTCCATTAGGATTTGGTCTAGTTGTGGGTATTTTACTAACTACTAAATTATTAGAAAATCTTATGCAAAACTATCCTCAACCTACTTTTTTAATTATCCTTGGATTCATTTTAGGTTCTATCTTGGAGCTTTATCCAGGTATTCCGCAAAATGAAGAAATTTTTATCTGTGCTTTAACTTTGATCTTAGGATTTGGTATTATTAAATATATTTCTTCTAAAGATGTTTAAACAAAAAACTAGCAGGTATTTATTTTACTTGCTAGTTTTTTCTTTTTATCTAAAAATATATTCAGTTTTTAAACATATTTACAATGAATAATTTTCTTCATGTATATAAATACTTTCTATTTTGTCTATAATGTTTTATAATATGATTTATATTTTACTAAGGAGGCTATTTTTTTTATGAAAGACGCTACTAAATGTTTACATTCTGGATACAGCCCTAAAAATACTGAACCTCGTGTCATGCCAATTGTGCAAAGCACTACATATGTTTATGACTCTACTGATGATGTTGCTGCTGTTTTTGATGAACCTACTAAATCTTTAATTTATTCTCGTTTTGCTAATCCTACAGTTATGGCTGTTGAAAATAAAATTGCTGACCTTGAAGGTGGCGTTGGTGCTATGTGCACTACTTCTGGTCAAGCTGCTAACTTACTTGCTATTTTAAATATCTGTAATGCTGGCGATAGTTTTATCTCCACTACTCAAATCTATGGTGGTACTGTAAATCTTTTCGCTTTCACTTTAAAAAAATTAGGTATTGAATGTATCTTTGTTGGTCATGATGCTACTGATGAAGAAATTCATGCTGCTTTTAAACCTAATACTAAAGCTGTTTTTGGTGAAACTCTAGCTAATCCTGCATTAACTGTTTTTGATATCGAACGTTATGCAAATATCGCTCATACTCATGGTGTTCCTTTGATTATGGATAACACTTTTGCAACTCCTATCTTATGCAAACCTTTTGAATTTGGTGCTGATATTGTTACTCATTCCACTAGTAAATATATGGATGGTCATGCACTTCAAATCGGCGGTGTAATCGTTGATAGTGGTAATTTCAACTGGGACAATGGTAATTTCCCTGAATTAGTAGAACCAGATCCATCTTATCATGGTCTTTCCTATACAAAAACTTATGGTAAACAAGCTTATATTTTAAAAGCTAGAATGCAGTTAATGCGTGATTTCGGTTGCTATCCAGCTGCACATTCTGCATTCTTATTAAACTTAGGTTTAGAAACTTTACCTGTACGTATGAAACAATACTGCGAAAATGCTCTTACTGTTGCTAAATATTTAGAAAGCAATGATAAAGTAGAAAGCGTTATGTATCCTGCTCTTGAAAGCAATGAATCTTATCCTCTTGCTAAAAAATATTTAAAAGGTTGCAGTGGTGTTATCACTTTCGTAATCAAAGGTGGTAAAGAAAACGCTGTTAAATTTATGGACTCCTTAAAATTAGCTTCTAATGAAGTTCATGTTGCCGATATTCGCACTTGTGTTCTTCACCCAGCAAGTGAAACACATCGTCAATTGACAGATGAACAACTTGAAGCTGCTGGTATCAATAGCGGTATGGTTCGTTTCTCTGTAGGACTTGAAGATATCAATGATATTTTAGATGACTTAAAACAAGCTTTTGCTAATGTAAAATAATTATTTAAAGGCATTTGTGTAAACAAGTGCCTTTTTATTTTACCAGCCATTTTTTAGTTTAAAACCTGAAATCCTTATAAATAAAGGATTTATTAAAAATCATCCAAAATCCTAAATCGCTGGTAAAAATTTTCATAAATATTGATATTTCAACCTTTATAAACTATAATTATTTATAAAAGTATTGATTTCACTGGCATTTAACTTTAACAAGTGTTGTATTTGAATACATTAGCAGGATTTTGCAAAAAATCTATCAACTCCATTTAACTTTAACAAGTGTTGTATTTGAATAAACTATTTGCAGGACTTACTACACAATCATATTCATTTAACTTTAACAAGTGTTGTATTTGAATATAAAATTACATGGTGCAGAGCTTAAACAATTTAATTTAAATTTAACTTTAACAAGTGTTGTATTTGAATAGACAAAGGAAAATCATTTAAAAAAATTAAACTCGATTTAACTTTAACAAGTGTTGTATTTGAATTTTAAAAAAATTAAACTCGTCGAATTAATGGACATGAATTTAACTTTAACAAGTGTTGTATTTGAATATTGGTTCTTTACTTACAAGTTTAATAGTTTTAATCAATTTAACTTTAACAAGTGTTGTATTTGAATTCATATTTTTTATACCACTTTTGGCGGAGAAATTTCAATTTAACTTTAACAAGTGTTGTATCTTATTTTAATAAATTTATTAATTTTTTAAAAATTTTATATTGACAATAAATAATAAAAAATATATAATTAAGTCAGTTACTAAAAGAGTTGATTAAGAGAAAAGTAACCTATTGCAGATTAATTCTGTCAAAGGATACTTTTCTCTTTTTTTTATGCCATTTTAGTACATATATTAATTCTGTAAATCAATAATATTATATATATGAAAGGATGTTTTTTTAATGGCTTTAATTTCTAGAGAAGCAATCGTTGAAAATTTGAAAAAAATTCTTGGAGAATCTCAGGTTATCACTGACGAAAAAGTATTAAAAGAAAGCAGCAATGACCGCTACAGAAAATACGAACAAGTTTGTGAAGTATACACTCAACCTATTCCTGCTGCAGTTGTTTATGTTGAAAGCACTCAACAAGTTGCAGATGTTTTAAAATTTGCTAATGAATATGAAGTAAATATCGTTCCTAGAACTGGTCATTCCGCTATTGAAGGTGGTTTGGATACTGTATTAAAAGATTCCGTTGTAGTTGATGGTTCTAGAATGAACAAAGTTTTAAAAGTAGATAAATACAACATGCAAGTAACTTGCCAATGTGGTGTTCCTCTCCAAAGCTTAGATGATATGTTAAGAGAACAAGGTTATACTACAGGACATTCTCCACAGTCTAAACCATTAGCTCAAATGGGTGGTCTTGTTGCTACAAGAAGTATCGGTCAATTCTCCACTTTATATGGTGGTATCGAAGATATGATCGTTGGTCTTGAAGCTGTATTCCCTAATGGAAAAGTTTGCCGTATTAAAAATATTCCTCGTAGAGCAGCTGGTCCAGATATCAGACATATTATCTGTGGTAACGAAGGTGCATTATGCTACATCACAGAAGTTACTGTAAAAATCTATAAATATCGTCCAGAAAACAATTTATTCATTGGTTATAAAATGGATGATATGAAACTCGGTTTTGAATGCTTACGTGAAGTTATGATTGAAGGATACAAACCATCTGTAGCAAGATTATATGATCCTTCCGATGCTCATATGAATTTCAGCCACTTCTTAGAAGATGGTAAAGTTATGATTATGTGGATGGCTGAAGGTCCAAAAGGTATCACTGAAGCAACAATTGCTGGTATCCGTGAAATCATGAAAAATCATCCTGAATGTGAAGAAGTTGACTCTAAACTCATTGAAAACTGGTTCAATAGCTTAAACTGGGGTCCTGAACAAATAGCTAAAGAAAAAGAAGAAATCAAAGCTACTCAAAATATCGGTATCACTACAGAAGTTTCCGGTTGCTGGGATTGCATTTATGAAATTTATCAAACAGCTTGTGACCGTATTGCCAAAGAAGTTCCTGATATTACAATGATTGGCGGTCACTCTTCTCACAGCTATATAAATGGTACTAACATGTATTTTGTTTACTACTATAATATTGTTGACTGCGCTCCAGAAGAAGAAATTAACAAATATCACAATTTAATCAACCAAATCATTTGTGAACAAGTAATTAAATTCGGTGGCTCTATTGTTCATCATCATGGATTAGGTAAAGCAAGAGCTAAATATGTATTTGAAGAATATGATTCTTCTTACTATATGTTAAAAACTTTAAAACAAGCTTTTGACCCTAATGGCATCATGAATATGGGAACTCTCATTCCTTTAAGAAAATAAGGTTATAAAAAATGAAAATATTATGCTGTTTTAAAATCGTTCCAGACATAGAAATAATACCTGAAAACTCTTGGCAAAATATTTTCTCCGACATATTAGACACAACATATTTAAAAAAAATTTGGAACTGTTTTGATGAATCAGCATTAGAAATGATTTTAAAGCTTTCTGACATGTCAGAAAGCTTTAAAGTCATATCTGAAATAAATGCACTTACAATTGGTGATTCATTTAATAATTCCTATTTAAAAACACTCTATGCTCTAGGATATAATAATGCTATTCGTATAAATTGCAATAAAGATGATTTTTATTTTCAGCCAAAAACTATAGCCAATATAATTGGTGCCTATATACAAAAAATCGGTCATGAAGACATTATTTTCATGGGTAGTTCTAGTGCTGATACAACAGATAAAAAAGTTCCATTTTACTTATCTGAAATATTAAATATTCCATGTATAAACCAAGTAACACATATTGAATTTATTAATTCACAGACTTTAAAAGTCATTTCCAATATTGATAATGTTAATTATGTATACATTGTTAACAAACCTTGTATTATATCTATTGGCAATGCACCTTGTACTTACCTTAGAGTACCTACTCTAAAAAATAAATTAAAAACTAAAAATAAACCTATTATGGAATATCAAGTAAGTGATCTTCTATCTGAAGATATATCTTATTATCAAGATAACTTTGAATTCCAACATTATGAAGCAATCAATAAAACAAGATATGCAGAAGAAATTTTGGCACAAGATACATCTCAAAAAGTTGATATCTTAATAGATAAAATAAAACAACGGTTGTGATTAAATGAATTTTAATTTTATTATAAATGGCAATTCACCTCAATATCTGATATATCTACAACAAATGCTCTCTTTTAAAGAGCAATTACCTTCTAATTCTATCGTCAATAAAACTTATATAATTCTCAATGAACAAATATCACCAATTGATGATTTGAATTTAAAATCACTATCAATGAATACTACTCTTATTGTTCAGCAAGAACACGATATTGAAAATCTAATACAGTATTTAACATCTAATATTATAAAAAACGATGAAATTTATATTTTCAGTCATGATTTAGCACAAATGGGTATTATGGAACGCATTTCTTATCGATTAGATGCTAGTTCTTGTAGTGATATCTGTAAATTTGAATTTACCGATCAAAATTTCTATGTGCAAAAGATGGTCTATGCTAATAATCTAGAGGCAGTTTTTCAGCTAAAAAAATATCCTTATTTTCTATCTTTGGATAAAACTTTTGCTAAATCTAAAAATGAATTAACAGCATTAACCAATATATTCCATAATCCTAATATAACTATTGAAAAAGTAAATTCATCAGATAACATGCCAAAATGTGTAGATATATCTATAGATAAAACAGAAAATAAACTATTATCAGCCAAAATAGTTCTCATAATTGGCTTTGGTGTTCATGATAAAGAACTTATTGAAAAAGTAAAAAATTTAGCGAATAAATTAAATGCTATTGTTGCAGGAAGTCGACCTATTATAATGAACGCTCTTTTACCTATGGATAGATTAATAGGTGTATCTGGAAATATCATTCAACCTGAAATTTGCATAGTCTTAGGTGCTTCTGGTGCTCCTGCTTTTTATTCTGGTATTGAAAAAAGCAAATATATTATCTCTATCAATAAAGATGCTAATGCCACTATAATGAAAAAATCTGACTTAATTTTAGTTGATGACATCAATAATATCTTAGATATTTTCATAGAAAAATATTCTTAAAAGCTAAAAAGGAGGAAATTTTATGAGCAGTCAAATCATAAATATTAAACCTCAATATACAAATTATCTTATAGACGAAGCAAAATTTAAAGGTGATGCTGAGTCCATCTCTTTTCCTATAAATAAAAATGAAATTATATATATTCTCCAAGAACTAAATCATAAAAATATTCCTTTAACTATTCAAGGAGGAAAAACTAGTATTGTAGGTAGTTCTATTCCTTTAAGTGGTCATGTTTTAAACTTAAGCAAAATGAACCATGTTTTAGCCTATGATACAGATAATCTCACTATAACTGTAGAACCAGGAATTACCTTAGTAGATTTACAACTAGCTATAGACGAAAAATTTCCTCGTAAAAATCTTTTTTGGGCACCACAACCAACAGAGACATCTGCTACAGTCGGTGGCGTAGCTTCTACAAATGCTCAAGGTATAACTGCTCATTATTTTGGCGAAGCTAAAGAACATATTCAATCTATAAAATTAATAACTTATGATGGAAAAGAACATATCATTTCGCATGATTTAACAGTAAATATAAATAATAATACGTATAATCTATTAGATATAATTTTAGGTTCAGAAGGTATTTGCGGTATTATAACGGAATTGACATTAAAATTATTACCTAAAGCTGAAACTATTTGGGGATTGACTTTCTTTTTTAATGATAAGAATACATTATACTCTTTCATTAACAATATACAAAATAACAGTTATAATGAAAGTAATGCTACTATCATTGCTCAAGAATATATTGACCGCCATTCCATAGATTTAGTAGAAAGCAGAAAAAATACTATGGAAAAAATAAAATCTTTACCTAATATAGAAAATCATTTTTCAGATATAGTTTACATTGAAATCCAAGGAAATGAAGAAGATATTGAACTTGTTGCTAACTCTTTAATGGAAATGGCTGAATTATGTGGCTGTGATATAGACGCGATTTGGGCTTTATGTGGTGAAACAGAAGTTAATAAAATGCGCGCTTTTCGTCATGCAATTTCTGAAACCATCAATTTTTCTATCGAACAAGCTTGTATCAATCATAAAAACATAACTAAATTAGGCACAGATATTGCTTTTTTCAATTCAAATTTTGCTGATATTTCAAATATGTATATAAATTTAGCTGAAAAATACGATTTAAACTTCTGCCTTTTTGGTCATTTAAAAAATAATCATCTACATTTTAATATTTTGCCTCAAAATCATGATGAATATAATAAAGGTTTAATGCTTCTCCAAGAATTAATAGATAATACTACGCAAAATGACGTTAATCTATGTTGCGAACATGGTATTGGAAAATTAAAAGCAAAACTTTTAAGAAACAAATTATCTACGGAAAAAATCAATATATACCATTATTTAAAAGAAACTTATGACCCTAATCATATGATTAATCAAAATAATATTTTACAGGAAGATATTATATGATGAAAATAGCTGTTTGTATTAAACAAGTACCCAATATCAATAATGATTGTATGGATAAAAAAACAGGTTTAATGCTTCGTGATAAGAACAATGTAATCGAAAATCCTTATGATTTAGCTGCATTAGAATTTGCTTTACAATTAAAAGATAAATATAAAGCCACAGTTGATGTATATTCTATGGGGCCTTTAAGTGCTGAAAATGTAATTCGTAAAGCTTTTTCTATGGGTGCAGATAATGGGTACTTAATATCTGATAAATATTTTTCAGGTGCTGATGTTTTTGCTACATCATATACCTTATATCAAGCCATAAAAAACACTGAAAATTATGATTTAATCCTTTGTGGTGAACGTACTTTAGATGGTGATACATCTCAAGTTGGAGCTTCTATTGCTACTTGGTTTGATATTCCATTTTGCTACAAAGTCATAGATTTTATTGATTATCAAAATAAACAAATTTCAGCAAAATACATTTTAAAAAATAAAATCATTTCAACTAAGATAAAAACACCATGTCTTTTAACCATAAGTAAAGAAAATTATATTCCGCGTTTACCTTCATTAAAATTAAAACTAATAAGCAAGAAAAAACCTATATCCTTATTGACAGTATCCGATTTAAGTGATACTGATTTTCTGCATTATGGAATTAACGCATCTCCTACAAAAGTAAAAAAAATTTATCCTGTAACAAAAACTTCTAAACAACCAATAATGATATTTAACGAAACAATATTTACAAATGATATGGCATCTTTAATCAAAAATGCTATCAAATAATTATAGGTGTATGAATATGACAAATATCCTAAACAATCAAAAATCATCAGGCATTCTTATATATCTTGATTTTAGATTTGACCATACAATCGAAACAGTCAGTTTAGAATTAATTAGTCAAGCTCAAATTCTATCTCATAAATTAAATGAAAAAGTCTATGGTATTGTTATTACTGATAATTTCTCTCTCATAGAAGAAACTTTATCTAAATTGCCATTAGATAAAATCTTTATTTATAAAAATAATTTTCCTTTCAATAGTGAAATAGATGCTCAATCTTTATTAGATTGTATTTTGAATATTAATCCTTCTATTGTTTTGATTGGTAGCACAGACAAAGGAAAAATAATCGCACCTAATATTGCCATTAAATTAAAAACAGGTCTTACAGCTGATTGCACAGATTTTGATTTTGATGAGCAAAACAATCTTGTACAAATAAGACCTGCTTTTGGTGGTAACATTATGGCAAGCATAATAACTGCAAATACAAGACCTCAAATTGCTACTGTAAGACCACATATTTTTGAAAATAATTGCCATCTTATTCATAAAAGTAATCCTACTTTTATCTTTAAAGATGATTTGAAATACCATTATTCTCAAGAAATTTATCACTGTCAGCCAATAAATATCTCAAGTGATATTTCAAATGCTTCAATAATTGTCGCTATCGGTAAAGGTATACAAAAAAAAGAGGACATCTCATTATTTGAAGAATTTGCTGAAAAAATAGGTGCTAAATTAGCTTCTAGTCGTGCTTTAGTCGAAAAAGGTTGGATGCCACCAGAAAAACAAATTGGTCTTTCTGGTCATACTGTTAAAGCTAAATGTATCATAACTTGTGGTATATCTGGCTCTGTGCAATTTATGGCTGGAATGAAAAATTGTAAAAACATAATTGCTATTAACAATGATATTAATGCTAGAATTTTCGATTTTGCTCATTATCCAATTTATGGAGATATGTATGAAATTGTACCAAAACTTATTAAAGAATGGTGTTGATATTATTAAATAAAAAATAAGGAGGATTTATCTTTTATGGTTAAGCTCAGAGATAAAGAGAGTGCGTTAACATTAAGAAAATGGGTCTTTTTCCCTCCATGGATATTATTAGTGATAATGGTCGGTTTTAGTTTAATAAGTAATGAGAAATTTATCTACGCTTTAAATATCATTACCAACTCTATATTAGATAACTTTGCTTGGTTATTTAATATGACTACTATCTTATCAGTATTTACGGTAATCATCGTTTACTTTTCTCCTCTAGGAAATGTTCGCATTGGTGGTAGAAAAGCTAAACCTATGATGTCTTTTACAAATCTAACATGGATTACATTATGTACCACCATTGCTGCTGGTATCTTATTTTGGGCTGCTGCTGAGCCATTATATCATATGTATGATCCAGCAATATATACAAAAATTTCCGGTGGAAACAATCCAGATGCTGCCTTATTTGCAATACAAACCATGTTTTTAGAATGGACATGGTCTCCATATGCCTTATATACAGTAGCGACTTTAATATTTGCTTTTGCCTTTTATAATATGAATTTATTTCATTCCATTGGTTCAGCTTTAATACCTGTATTTGGTTTAAGAGCCATAAAATATAATGCTATAGTAGATATTATTTGTTGTTTTTCCTTAGTTGTCGGTATGGCTGCATCTTTAGGTACAGGAACACTCACCATTGCTGGTGGTATACAAAATCTCTTTGATATAAAAAGTGCACCTTTTTTATGGGCAATTATCATAGCTGTAATTGTAATAACATTTGTTATTTCCTCCGTATCTGGTGTAATGAACGGCATTCGCATTCTATCTTCATTAAATAGTAAAGTCTATTTTCTTTTATTAATATTTGTATTTATATTTGGGCCTACAATGTTTATTTTAAACTTCGGAACAGAAGCTTATGGTAGTTATCTACAAAACTTCTTTAGAATGAGTCTTGCTAATGGTGCTATTGATAATGACAGTTTTCATAAATCATGGCCAATATTTTACTGGTGTAATTGGTTAGCATGGACACCTGTAACAGCTGTTTTCCTCGGCAAAATCTTAAAAGGATTTACCATCAAAGAAGCGATTAAATGCAATTTTATAATCCCTGCTGTTTTCAGTAGTATTTGGATGAGTATTTTCTCTTGCACTTCAATATACTACGAATTGAAGGGATATCAATTATATGATATATTATTGAATAATGGTCCAGAAGCTGTTATTTATAGTATTTTCGATAATCTTGTTTTATCCAATATTATAATACCTTTATATCTTTTTATTGTATTTATATCATTTGTAACAGCCTCCGATTCAAATACAAATGCAATTTCTAGTTTATGTACAAAAGGATTAACAAAATCTAATCAAGAGGCGCCTGCTAACATTAAAGTTGTATGGGGTATATCAATTGCCATAGTTACTTGGATTTTAATAAGTTTTGCTGGCATTGATGGTATTAAAGCTGCATCGAATTTGGGTGGCTTTCCCAACATGTTTTTAATGTTAATAATGATTGGAGGATTACTACGCATTAGCAATAATCCTCGAAAATATGATGTTCATAAAGAAGATTATGATTCTTCTGGTAAACCATTAATCAGTAGGAGACTACCAATAGAAAAATAATAGGGAGTTTGTTTTAATGTTAACTAAAGAAGAATTTATTGAAGCAACTAGCATATGTCCAATTATTCCAGCTGTAAAAAATGAAGAATGGCTCGAAGCCTGCAAACAATCAGATTGCGAAATTGTTTATATCGTATATGGAGATATTTGTAATATAGCAGATATCGTAAATGAAATAAAAAGTGTCGGAAAAAAAGCTATCGTCCATATAGATTTAATATCTGGATTAGCACCAAAAGAAATCAGTGTAGATTTTATCGCTAAATACACTAAAGCTGATGGCATTGTCAGCATGAAACCATCATTGATTAAACGAGCTAATGAATTGGGCTTATTTACTATTCAAAGATTCTTCATGATAGATTTTATTGCTTATCGCAATATTATCAAACACGCTAAAACTACAGATCCAGATGTTGTTGATTTACTACCTGCAACATTACCAAAAGTAATTAAATACATCTTACAAGAAATTCAAAAACCAGTAATCGCTAGTGGTTTAATCTTAGATAAGGATGATGTAATCAGTGCATTAAATTCTGGAGTTTTAGCAGTATCCACTACTAATCAAGAAATTTGGAATGCATAAAGGGTGATAATAATGAAAGCAGATGCTTCTTGTTATTTATGCTGTTTAAAGAAAACACAATCTTTATTAGAACAACATAATGTTAATTCAAATCAAAAATTACTTATCTCTAAAAAAATTTGCAAATTTCTGTCTGATGTTTCTAACGAAGCATCAGCACCAGAAATTTTAAAAACTTGCATAGATATTGCCAATGATTATATACATTGTGATGATGCTTATGCAGAGAAGAAATATTTATACAATAAATATCTTTTATCAAAAGAAGATATTATTTCTAACAATATACAACAGAGCCAAAATCCACTAAAATTAGCTTTAAATTATGCTATTCTAGGTAATTACATTGATTTTGGTGCATTAGATGAAGTAAATACATCTAAATTAGATAGTTTACTTGAAAATGTAAATAACATTGATTTAGATGAACATGTTACTACTAATTTATTAAATCAGTTAAAAACTGCTAATAATTTAGTATATATAACTGATAACGCTGGTGAAATTGTATTAGATAAATTATTTTTGAAACAAATACAAAAAATGTATCCTACATTAAATATAAAAGTTATTGTTCGTGGATATCCTATTTTAAATGATGCTACTATTGATGATATGAAAACTATCGGTTTAGATAAATTATTTGATATCATCTCTAATGGAACTAATATACCTGGAACAAGTCTAAATCAAATTTCACCAATAGCACTAGAAACTATAGATAATGCTGATGTCATTATTGCCAAAGGGCAAGGAAATTTTGAAACCCTTCGAGGCTGTAATCGAAATATATTTTATTTATTCCTTTGTAAATGCCAATTATTTACAGAAAAATTCAATGTACCCCAATTTACACCTATTATCAAAAACGAATTTGATTTTTGATTTATAATTTTTAGAATTTAATAAAATATATTGACATATTATAATTTTTATACTATACTGTTTATAGTTACTTAAAAGAGTTAACAGAGCGAGTAACTGCTATTTCCTTATGGAAATTTGCAGTTACTCTTTTTTTTTTGAAATATGTGCACATATCAAAATTTATTACTTAAAAATATATAAAGACATAAAAGGAGATTTTTATAATGAGCTACGATATTAACGATTTTTCTTTAGACTTTTTCTCTTTAAAAGGTAAAACAGCAATTGTTACTGGTGGTAACAGTGGATTAGGTCAAGCATTTGCTTTAGCTTTAGCAAAAGCTGGTGCAAATGTATTTGCAGCTGCATATGTTGATGATGACGGTACTACTCAAAAACTTATTGAAGGTTGCGGTGTTTCTTATAAATTCATGCAATGCGATATTTCTGTAAAAGGCGAACCAAAAAAAGTAGTTGAAGAATGTATCAAAACTTTCGGTAAAATTGATATCTTAGTAAACTGCGCTGGTATTTGTAAATTAAATGATGTACTTAATTTCGACAGAGATGATTGGGATCCTATGATTGCTATTAACTTAACTGGTGCTTTTGAATTAAGCCATGAATGTGCTAAATATATGATTCCACAAAAAAGCGGTAAAATTATTAATATTTGTTCTTTATTCTCCTTCTTAGGTGGTTTAGGTTCTCCTGCATATGCTGCTATGAAACATGGTTTAGCTGGTTTCACAAAAGCTTACGCTGATGAACTTGGTAAATACAACATTCAAGTAAATGGTATCGCTCCTGGTTATTATGCAACAAATATCACTGTAGCAACTAGAAGCAATCCTGAAACTAACCGTAAAGTATTAGAACACATTCCTGCTGAACGTTGGGGAGAAAGACAAGATTTAATGGGTGCAACAGTATTTTTAGCTAGTGATGCTTCTAACTATGTAAACGGAACATTACTCGTTGTTGATGGCGGATATCTTGTAAGATAATAAATTGTAATTTAGGTGAACTTATGAACAGTAATAAATATATTATTGGAATAGATGAAGGATCTCAAAGTGCTAAAATCCTTATCTTTGATTTAGAAGGAAATATCGTTTGTGAAGGGAAACACCCTTTAAAACCATATAATTTACCACAACCTGGTTATGTAGAACATCCTGATGATGACTGGTGGGACGCTATTTGTCTTGCTAGTAAAAAATGTATGCAAAACTTCAAGGGAAATCCTAAAGATATCATTGGTATTGGCTTGTGTACAATCAGATATTGTAGAGCTTACTTAAAAGCAGATGGTACTTTAGCTCAACCAGCTTTGAGCTGGATGGATGTTCGTGTATCTAGACCATATGAACATACTAATCCAGAAGTAAAATATATCGTAGCTTCATCTGGATATATAACATATCGCTTAACTGGTGAGAAAAAAGATTCTATTGGTAACTATGAAGGTGGTTGGCCTGTAGATATAGATAATTGGAAATGGTCTGATGATGAAGCTTTATATAAAGCTACTGGTATGCCTAGAGAAATGTTATTTGATTTGGTAATGCCAGGTGATATATTAGGTTATGTTACAGCTGAAGCTGCTAAAGCTACTGGTTTCCCTGAAGGATTACCTGTAGTAGCAACTTCTAATGATAAAGCAGTAGAAGGCTTAGGTACAGGTTGCATGGGCGAAACTACTTCTTGTATCTCTCTTGGAACTTATACTGCTGCTATGATGGAAGGTAAAGAAAACTTAAAAAATACACAAGCTGTATGGCCAAAATTCTCTTGTGTACCAAATAAATTTCTTTACGATAGTAATGGTATCCGTCGTGGTATGTGGACAATTAGCTGGTTTAAAAATATTCTTGGCGAAAGCTATGAAAAATTCGCTAGAGAACAAAATATGTCTGCTGAAGAATTATTAGGTATCGAAGCTGAAAAAGCTCCTGTCGGCAGTGATGGCTTAATGACTGTTTTAGAATGGTTAGCTCCTGTTGATGCTATGTATAAAAAAGGTATCATGATCGGCTTTGATGGTAGACATACTAGAGCTCATATGTATCGTTCAATTCTTGAAGCAGTAGCTATGACAATGAAAGGTCATGTTGATGATATGACTAATGAATTGAATGTCAAACTAGATAATCTCATCATCACTGGTGGCGGTTCAAATAGTGATTTATTCATGCAAATATTTGCTGATGTTTTCAATTTACCAACAAAACGAAATGTTGTAAATGGCGCTGCTGGTTTAGGCTCTGCAATCTGCGTTGCAGTTGCTTGTAATGTATACAAAGATTTTGACGAAGCTGTTCAGCATATGGTTAAAATCAAAGATGTTTTCTATCCTAAAGAAGAAAACGTAAAAATATATCAACAAATACTTCCTATTTATAAGGATATCACTAAACATACTGACAATATCTTAAAAAAATCTTATGAATTGTTTAAATAACTTATAACATTCTTTCACAGCCCCTATTTTAATATCATATTTGCCCCATATCATTATACAGATATGGGGCTTCCCTTTAAATAAAATATCATTAGAAAGTTGAAATCTCTAGGGAGGTTATTATATGTATAAAGCCTTTATAAAAAAATATGGAACACTTCTTTTATTAGCAGCTGGTGCTGGAATAATCTTTCAACTACCTTACATACGTGAAACATTCTATGTACCAATACAAAATGCTATGAATTTAACTAATGAACAAATGGGTCTATTATCTGCTGGCTATGCAGCTATGGCTACAGTTTCTTATTTTATTGGCGGTATTGTAGCTGATAAATTTTCAGCTAGAAAACTTTTAACCTTCTCCTTTTTGGCAACAGGTGGTTTAGGTTTTTGGTTTTCAACATTCCCAGGATATGAAATTAGTCGTATAATCTTTGTTCTAATGGGTATTTCTACAATCATAACTTATTGGTCTGCATGTATAAAAGCTACTCGTATGTTAGGCGATAGCTCTGAACAAGGTCGTTTATTCGGTCTACAAGAAGGTTTACGTGGTATTTTAAATGCTTTATTAGTATTTGGTATGACAGCTGCGTTTGTTTCTTTTAGCAATGAAATTGATGGTGCTTCTGCCGCTATTAAAGTTTGCTCTGGTGTATGTATTATTATTGGTATTTTAAATTATATTTTCATTGAAGATACTGCTGCTGAAAAACAATCCGAAAGCCTAGCATCTATTTTCAAAGGAATGATTAAAGTTTTATTTATACCTCGCGTATGGGTATTAATTGCTATTGTTTTCACTGCTTATAGTGTATATGGTCTAATCGGTTATATTAATACTTTTGCTATAAAATATTATGGTCTTTCTGCCGCTTCCGGTGCAACTTTAGGTGGTGTGCGTTATTTAGTTCAAGGTATTGGTGGTATCATTGGTGGTTTCTTAGCTGATAAAATGCATTCTCGCATAAAAGTTATTGCTATTGGTGCTATTTTATTAGCTATTTCTTTCGCTGTATATATTGTTTTACCATCAAACGCAATCTATTTAAATGCTGTAATTATCAACTTTATGTTAGGTTTATTCTTCATTTACGCTGTACGCAGTCAATACTTTGCTGTTATCGATGATGCTGGTATCCCTGTAAACTTAACTGGACGTGTTTCCGGTATCGTTTCTTGTTTAGGCTACACACCTGACTTATTCATGTACACATTAGTAGGTTCTTGGATGGATAACTATGGTCGTGCTGGATTTGACATGACTTGGGCTTATGCTGTTGTCTGTGCTATCTTATGTGTATTCTTCTCCTTCATTTTAAGCAGACTCATAAAAAAACCATTAAAGGCTTCTCTTTAAAATTAAACATATAAATAAAAATAGAGTTAAGATTGTCTTAGCTCTATTTTTATTGCCTTTTTTATTTAAGCTTTCTTTATATTTAACTTCTATCATTAAATTTACCAACCATTTTTAAATTAAAACCCTAAAAACCTTATAAACAAAGGATTTATTAAAAACTGAACAATCCACTTCAATCGCTGGTAAAAAATCATATAAATATTGATATTTCAACCTTTATAAACTATAATAATCTATAAAAGTATTGATTTTACTGGCATTTAACTTTAACAAGTGTTGTATTTGAATGGATTTTGCGGAACTTCCTAAATTAAATGCAGAGTTATTTAACTTTAACAAGTGTTGTATTTGAATTAAATATTTTTATTATTATTACCTTTTAGAGCAAAATTTAACTTTAACAAGTGTTGTATTTGAATTTGTGTTCGCAATAAACCAGTAAAAGAAACATTTCAAATTTAACTTTAACAAGTGTTTAAATTAAGTAATTAAAGAAAGCCTTTAAATATAAGTATTTAAAGGCTTTCTTTTTATAAAAAATCTCTAAAAAACACATAAAACTCTTTAAAAATTAAATAGTAGTCAACAAATAGATAACATTCATCACATATAATACATACTATTTAGATTAAATCAATAGCTTCTTTTAATTGTTCAACGGTTTTGTGTGTATAAACTTTTTCATTAATGGTTTTCCCTACATGTCCTAATATTAGATTTTTTATATTTTCTTTTACATCTGCATTGTCCAATAAGGTATTACAGGTATGTCGTCCATCATGTGGAAGATGGTTTTTTATAGCTGAAATTTCTGACTTACGCCATTTATAAGCTAAAGTAGCATATGGCAATCTTTTTTTATTACTTGTAATTAGATATGGATTATTAAATTCATCAGCTATATAATAAAAATCTTTTATAAAAGGATATATTTTTTCTGCTATAGGAATACGTCTATTTATCCCCATACTTGTTTTTGCTCCACCAATAATATATTTTTTATCCAAAAAAACATTACTTCGCTTAATATCTAATAATTCACTTGGTCTTAGGCCTGTGTATGTTAATATTAAAGCAATTTTAACAACATAATCTTCATCATTTTTCCATAAAATTTCCAATTCTTCTTCAGTAAAAGGTTTGTGTTTATTGCTTTTTATTTCTGATGGAAGTTTAATAAATTTAGCGTAATTTCTGTCAACTAAATTGAAAGACATAGCATATTTATATAACAAACTAAATAAATTTTTTATAGATTTTTTACTAGCATATCCAAGAGATAAATTATCTATTATTTCTTGAATATGTGCAGTCTTTATGTCCCTAAATTGCATTTTATGTAATTTAGAACAGTGTTTATACGCAGCTAATGGCATTTTCTGATTATTTTTTAATCTCTGTTCAGCTAACATATTATATAAATCTTCTAGTGTATATCTTCGTTCTATGATATCATACGGATCCTTATTATATTCTGCTAAAGCAATTAATCCTTCACTTTTAGTTTTAAATGTTCCTAAAACCATACGGATTTGCTTTCCGTCGTTTGTCCAACCTTTCGTAACTTTAACAATCCATGGTTTACGTCTTTTGCCAGAAAGCTTGGATACAGAACCATATCCATTTGGTAATTTCATAATAAATTCCACCTTTTTTATTTTAGAATTTATTTGATTAATTTTATTACTTATGATATTATTAACTAAAAGAAGAGAATAAACTGATGTTTGCTTCGTCAGTCCTCTTCTGCATAGTTTGTGTGATTGAAAGAAGAGGCTGTCCGTTATGACGGCTTCTTTTTTATTTCAAAATTAATTAAAATAAGAAAGAATGGCAAAAATCATAATTATGATATTAATTATCAAAGATAATAATTCATAAGTTGACATATTACCACCTCCCTCAAACGAGAGAGAGCCGACACATCAATTTATTCTCCGTTTCATATTGTACCATAAGGACAAGCGAAAAGCTTGTCTTTTTTTATGCACGAAATAAAGAATAAATTATATTAATCAATTTAAGTAATATCAACCAAATAACTTACTAAAGAACCCTTTTTTAGATTTCTTTAATTGTTCATTTAAGTTTTCATTTTCATCAATAAGGTCATTAATTTTTCTTTTTAATCTCTCATTTTCTAAATGTAAAGTTTGGATTATTTCTTGTAATTTATTATTATCATTCTTTGCTAATAATAATTCATTTTCTTTTTGTTTATTTACTTCAGCATATTGTAATCTTTTAAAGTGCATCGCTAATGCAGTTGGTGTACTAGCATTATAGTGAGCAAATTTATTACAAATTAGATTATCACTGGTATGACCGATTGCTGTAAAAATAAACAAACCTGAATCATACATAGTTTTTATTAATAAAGGATTGTTGAAATCCAATAAATCATATTTATTTCCACCACCACGAATAATACAAATACAATCAACAGATTCCGTTTCATAAAGCTCTTTTATTTCTTTAGCAATATTCTCCGCAGTAAGTGTTGTAAAACGTTCTTTTATTATATAATTTGTATTTTTTAGTATTGATTTAAAATCATGATATCCTTTTCCTGTTTTATTATTGGAAATAACTCCCATATATCGAATATCTGAAAAAGAATATTGCTCATATTCTGGTGATATATCCATTTTATAAATTTCATCATACCAGGTATCAATTTGTTGCTGATACTTGGTTTTTTTCCTTGTAACATAGATTGCATCAGCTAATAATTGAATTTCTCCATGTCCTTTATATATAGATAAACTACCTGTTACCAAAATTCTAGTATTTTCTAAATCATCATGAAATGCCTTATAATATACTACTCTTAGTTTTTCTGTTCCTTTTACAGAATCAGTCAAATATATAACAGTAGTAGTATCTGACTTGTATACAGAATAAACATCACCTTCAAATTTATATCTAGTATTAAAGTTTTGAAAATCAATTTTAGAATCTATTTCTTGAAATAAGTTTGTTAAATTTGTAGAAAAATGTCTTAAGTATCTTAATTGTTCAGGAGTAAATCTTGCATATCTTAAATAATCATTATAATCTACAATATTCTCATCAAAAAACCATACTTTATTAGCAACATCATAACCTGCAACATTTCTATTATTAAGATTGAAAAATCTTTCATTATATTTTCTGTTTAAGTCTTTTATTACATTTGCATATTTTCTATCTGAAGTATATCTAATCATCTTCTTCATCCCTACTAAATAACTCGAAATAATGTTTTCTAATCCATTCATGTACAGACGGAGATAAAAATTTTTAAATTGCTATCTCGTTGTCTGTATTTTTTTTTGTGCTATTATCTTCTTTTTCTTTGTTTTTACGTTCTTTTTCATAAAGTAAATAATTTAAAAACTGTTCTACTGAAGCTTTAGTTTCTGAATCAGCTGTATTTATTTTAGATAATAAATCATTCTCATCAATATTTTCTGGCTTTATAACATTTGTTCTACCTAATAAATAATCAATACTTACATTGTAAAAATCAGCAAATTTTATTAATAATTCATAATCAGGTACTCTTTTATCATTTTCATATTGACTATATCGAGCAGAAGATAAATTAAATTTTTTTAACAGATCCGATTGTTTTAATCCATTATTAAGACGTAATTCCTTTAGTCTATCACCTAACATAGTATCACCTCATATATATTATAATCTAACATATAGTTAAATTTAATAATCCTTACAATTAGTTAGAAAAAATATTGACATCTAACTATATGTAAGATATAATACTAATATAATTTTCTAACAAATAGTTAGTAAAATGAAATAATATAACTTATAGTAAGGAGGTGTAGGAATGAATTTAATTAAAATAAGAAAGAAATCTAAATTTACACAAGTGGATATAGCTAAATTAGTCGGAATTTCAGATGGATATTATTCAATGATAGAAACCGGAAAAAGAATACCGTCTATTAAAGTAGCAAAAAAAATTGCTACTGTATTAAATATCCCTTGGGAAGATATTTTTAATAATATTGATACTGATTTTAGTATAAAACTAAAAGAGCAACGACAATTAAAAGAACTCTCCGTCGATGATATTTGTATACTTACACAAATTGATAAAAACAGATATATTGCTGTAGAAAATGGATTAGAAACACCTACAAAAGATGAATTGAATTTATTAAAAACTATCCTTAATTTTTAATGGGACTGTCCCATAAGATAGCTTTATAAAAAGTTAACAAATAGTTGCACTTTTATGGGACGGCACAAGCTAAGCTAAAGCTAATATAAACTAAATTAATATAATAGCTAGCTTAGTTAACAAATTGTAGACACTAAAGCATTTGGTTTAATTGCCAAATTAGTATTTTAGTGTTTGACAAAATCAAAGTGAGGTGAGGTGTTTTTATTTGAAAACAAGACGAATGGTCAGCAAATTAATCTACGATAGTGAAAGATTTTTAAAAATGTCTGTATCTGCAAGAGATTTATATACTTATCTGATATTACACGCAGATGATGATGGTGTTGTAGAAGCAGGTACAGTTCTAAGATTAACAAAAGGAGCTGATGATGATTTAAATTTGTTAATATATAAAAACTTTATAACAATGTTAGACCATGAAAATAAAGTAGTCTATGTTAATGATTGGCTTTTACATAACACCATACGAGCTGATCGGAAAACAAATAGTGTATATAAGGATTTGTTATTAAAAATTTTACCAGATGTAAAAATGGTAGAGAAAAAACCACGAACGGATAGAATACCAAAATTAGAACAGCATAATGTAGACTCACCTGAACTTGAAAATGAGATTATCATTAAAAATCAAGAAGAAAATATTTTAAATAAAATATTAAATCTTTTTAAGAAATATAGTATTGATGAAAACACATTAAGAATATTTCAAAAGAAATTTGATGATGATTTAATTTTTAAGCAGTTAAAAAATTTAGAGATAGAGATAAAACGAGGTATTAAGATAGAAAATATATCTGCATGGCTTTTTGTAGCCTGTGATAGAAACTATCCCTTAAAAACACAAGAATATAAAAATTTATCCAACGAAAAACACGAAGAAAATAATAATAAATCTCAAAAGCAATTAGAAAAACAGCTAAAATTGTTAGAAAATGAAATAGATTAAAATTAATATAGCACTATTTTTGGTATAAAAAATGTGTATTATTTACACAAATAGGAGCAGTATTTTATGATTGAACCTAATCTTATTAACGATTTACCTTATATGATACAACTGGCTATTATGTCGATTAATAAGCCACCTAAAGCTGTAGCTTTAGAGTTAAATTGCTCTATAAGTGCAATATATCAGGCATTACATGGCAAAAGGACTTTGCCTGCAAAGAAAATGAGAAAATTTGCTGAAAACAATTTTATAGCAGCAGCAAGCATGGCTATGCAGGCAACAGGCTTAAATAGACTGTTTAGATATCGTAAGACGGATAGACATATCCAAGCTCGGATTTTAGAGCTGAAAATCTATGACAAAAAGGCTGATGAAGCAATGAATAAACTCCCTGAATTACTTTTTAATAAGAATAGTAATAAAGATTTATCTGAATCAGACAAAAAAATTCTCTTACAATCTATAGATGCCATGATAGAAAGAGACAATATTTCTTTGAATTTATTCATGGAGTTAGATATTAAGTTTAATCTTGATTTAGTAAAGAGAATAAAAAAAGCCCGTTTTGATAAATAATCAAAACGAGCATAAATAAAAATAGTTCTAATATAAGTATATACCAAGAAAGGAGTGTATACAATGATAAAAAGAGAAATTCCTAAAAACATTGAGGCGGAAGAAGCTGTTTTAGGGTCTATTTTAATAAATCAAGAAACAATATATGGAGTTTCTGAATTATTAGATATTGAAGATTTTTATAGAAAAAGTCATAGAACGATATTTAAAGTAATGCTTGACCTAAATACCACAAAAAAAGCTATAGATATTATTACATTAACAGATTACCTAACACATATTAGTAAACTTGAAGAAGTTGGTGGTATAGCTTTTATAACATCTTTAGCTAATAAAGTGCCATCTACAGCTAATTTAAAGCACTATATAAATATTGTAAAAGAAAAATCTCTGCTTAGAAATATAATTAACATAGCAGAACATATGGAAAGTATGAGCTATGATAATGAACAGCTGGATACTCCAGAAGTGATTTTAGACAAAACTGAACAAATGATATCTAGGCTAACAAAAAAAATGATTGTAACTAAAGTAGATAATATTCAAGGTCAAACATTAAAGGCTTATATGGATATTGAAAATATTATTAATCATAAAGATGAACTATTAGGATTAGAAACAGGGTTATATGACCTAGATAATTTTCTACAAGGTTTAAAAAATAGCGATTTTATGATATTAGCAGCTCGTCCAAGTATGGGAAAAACAGCATTTGCTTTAAATATAGCTAGTCATTTATCCATAAAAAAAGATACACCTGTAGTATTTTTTTCATTAGAAATGTCATCTAATCAATTAATTCATAGAATTTTTTCTAGTCGTGGATTAATTCCTCTGTTTAATTTAAAATCAGGAAATTTAGATGATGCACATACACAAAAATTAATAAAAGTATCCAACAAACTCTCCCAATCAAAACTAATAATAAACGATGAAATATCGAATTTAATGAGTTTGCGCTCAATAGCAAGAAAATTAAAACGAGAAAATGATATTAAGCTTATTATAATAGATTATCTTCAACTACTGGAAGGTACTCGTCGTGAGAATAGAAATCTAGAGA
>OGZD01001080.1_pt1 | contig 23481 bp, 18 predicted proteins | sample 1576701 | NCBI WGS metagenome assembly OGZD01 (sample SAMEA3541487, study PRJEB24748) | human gut metagenome | biome: human gut; feature: human-associated habitat; material: faeces | place: China | collected 2012
CATACTCGCGGATCAGCCCCGGGACATCCGTGATCCCCGCAAGCTTTGCGGCGCGCCAACGGCGCTCACCGGCAATGATCTCGTAGTGATTGCCCTTTTTCTGGACGATCAACGGCTGTAAAATTCCATACTGCCTGATAGAGTCCGCCAGCTCCTGAAGACTTTCTTCGTCGAAATTCTTTCGCGGCTGCTCACTGTTCGGCTCGATCAGGTTAAGCTTTAGTGTCTGCTCTACCGGTTTTTCTACGATCTTTTCAACGGGTTTTTCTACCACTTTTTCAACGATCTTCTCGACCGGTTTCTCAACGATTTTCTCAACGATCTTCTCAACCGGTTTCTCAACGATTTTCTCGACGATCTTTTCGACCGGTTTCTCAACGATCTTCTCAACCACTTTTTCTACGACAACCGGCTCAGAATTACCGGCATTCCGGGAATTATTCTTTTTAGCTGCGTCAGTGCTTACAGCCGTATTTCCTGCTTTCTTTGCTGCTTTTCCTCTGTCACTCTCTGCCCCGGTTCCATTTTTTTCTGTATTTTTAGCAGTTCCCTGATTTGCCATCAGGTGCTCTTTTCTCTCACTTCTGCTTACTTTTTCCGCAGCGTTCTCTTTCGTAGCTGTAACTTCTTCCCCGAAGAACGCGCCTAAACCTTTACCTAAACCACGCTTCGCCATTATAATTCCTCTCCTCTGCTGATGACTTCCGCTGCTAAAAGTCTGTAGCTCTCTGCCCCTGATGACCGGCTGTCATAGAGATTAATCGGCATCCCGTAGCTCGGTGCTTCTGCCAGTCTGACGTTTCTCGGAATAATTGTCTTGTAAATATTTTCATTCAGATGCTCTTTTACGTTCTCTACAACTTCCAGGGACAGATTAGTTCTGGAATCATACATCGTAAACACAACGCCCTCTACTTCCAGTGCCGGATTCAGCTTTTTCTGAACAAGATTTACTGTTTTTAACACCTGGCTTAATCCTTCCAGTGCGTAATATTCACATTGGATCGGGACAAGTACCGTATTTGCCGCGGTCAGCGCATTGATCGTAAGAAGGTTCAGGGACGGTGGGCAGTCGATGATGATAAAATCATATTTTCCATCCAGCAGTTCCAGATTTTTCTTGAGGATGCTCTCCTTTTCTTCCATATCAAGAAGCTCGATCTCTGCTCCCGCCAGATCAACATCCGACGGCATCACATCCAGTCGCTCCTGGATGCTGGGATTAACGCACTCTTCCACGGTGCACTCCCCCATCAGCAGTTCGTATACAGTATTGTCAATATTTCCTTTTTCCAATCCAAGCCCGCTTGTCGTGTTTCCCTGCGGATCAAAGTCAACCGTCAACACTCTCTGCCCTGCTTCAGCCAGGCAGGCCGACAAATTAATAGCTGTCGTCGTCTTTCCGACACCGCCTTTTTGATTTGTAATTGCAATAATACGTCCCATACCTCTATCCTTTCCGCAGGTCAGCTCTACTCTTTTTATCGTGTATCTCTCTCGATTCAGCCCAGATTTACCATAAAATCCGATTTTTTCACGGGCTTTTCTCTATTTTTCTTCTACTATTTACTATCAAAACATTAGCGAAACTTAGTATAACACAATTTTTCCTATTTTCCTATTGATTTACCCTATAAAATTAAAAATGTTTCACGTGAAACATTTTTGTAAATCCTATAAGCCATATTTTCCGAGTTCCATGTGGCAAGTGTTTCACGTGAAACACTATACTCTCTTCTCGATTTTTCTTCTTGTGGTTCATTGATGTTTCACGTGAAACATTATGATTTTTATCGTTATCTTTTCACTATACCCTTTTCCCTTTATTTGGTCTTTTCTTTTGGCGTTTCTTTTTGGTCCTTCTTTTGGTCCTTCTTTTGGTTCTTCTTTTGGTCTTCCTTTAGCGTTTCTTTTGGTCTTTCTTCTGACCTTTCTTTTTCCTTTCTATGTGTTCTGTTTTGCTCCCCGCAAATGTTTCACGTGAAACATTCATATTTATCGCTATTCGCCTTTCGCAAACGGTAACGCATATTCTTCAGAAACATTTCACACTTTCGCCTGTTGTATCTCTCTATCAATTATATTATAATATAATCAGGGTTTACCTTAGAGAAAAGTGATAAAACTACTTCTTTTCTCTCTCAGTATTCCCACTATATTTCTATACCCTATCATCTAATTTCGAGGTGAATTTATGAAAGCAAAAAACAAAATCATCACTGCCGTTCTCCTGTCTGCCGGCGCGGCTGTCGGAACTGCGCTGATCAATAAATACATCAAAATGTCTGCCGTTGCAAGGAATCTTCTTACCCAGCCGGAACCACGTTGCTATCGTTGGAGACTCGGCAATATCTACTATACAAAAACAGGAACCGGAAAGCCGCTTCTTCTCGTTCACGACCTGACACATGCGTCCAGCAGCTGCGAGTGGGATTCCCTGATTCCGCTTTTAAAAGAATACTACACGGTTTACACCATCGACCTTTTAGGCTGTGGCCGTTCCGAAAAGCCAAACCTTACTTACACGAATTTTCTCTATGTGCAGCTGTTAAATGATTTCGTAAAATCCGAGATCGGCCGCCGCACAAATATTGTCGCCACCGGTGCGTCCGCTCCGATCGTGACAATGGCCTGTGGATACAATCCGGATCTCTTTGAGCAGATGATGTTCATCAACCCGGATTCTCTCCTCTCCTGCAGTCATATTCCTGGAAAATCCGCAAAATGTTATAAGTTTATCCTTGATCTCCCGATCATCGGAACACTTCTCTACAATTTTGCATCCGCAAGAAGTATAATCTCCAAGACCTTCTCCGAGAGTTACTTCTATAACCCGTACGATGTGAATCCGCATAACATCGACAAATACCACGAGTCTGCCCACCTTGGCGACTCCCCGAAATCTGTCTACGCCAGCGTCCAGTGTAACTACACAAAATGTAATATTACAAAGACTCTGGAAAAGATTGACAACAGCATCTACATTCTCGGCGGTGAAGCCGAACCGGACATCGACCTGACGATCAAAGAATACACTAAATGCAACCCTGCAATCGAGTCCAGCACCATCGCCAACACCAGGCATCTTCCTCAGCTCGAAAACCCAGAGGAAGTCAGCGCAACCGTGCAGATGTTCTTCAATTAGTTTCACACAACCATATTTCAATGTTTCACGTGAAACATTCCTATTAACTACAAAAAGGCGCCGTTGCTTCTCTTCTGGCAGCGACGCCTGATTTATTTCAATTGCTTTCCAACAGCTTATCTATTTCTGCTCTGTTATCAATCTACCGATGTTCCATCGCAAGTGTTTCACGTGAAACATCGTGACATTTTTATCTCCTTCATGGCAAAAAAGAACCCCATTATCCTAATTTATAAAGATAATGAAGTTCTCAATTTTTCTTTAAATTTTACTTTTTTTACTTTAACGGTTCCTTCCCCGGAAGTCCCGCTTTTCTCGGATATTTCTTCGCTGTGATCGCCATCTTCTTTACCGGAACAAAGGTGCGTTCTACGTCCGTCTCCGGAAGAACCTTTACGATAATATCCTTCATCTCTCCGCCAAGCTGCTTCACAGCAGATCTCGCCTGGGCGATCTCCTCGTCAGCTTTTCCGGATTTATACGGGATAAAATATCCGCCCTTTTTCACAAACGGGATACAGTACTCGGAAAGGGTAGACATATTTGCCACCGCCCTGGATACGCAGATGTCGTACTGTTCCCGGTATTTCGCATCGCGTCCGTAGTCCTCGGCACGTCCATGGACAGCCGTAATATCCGTAAGTCCCAGTGCCTCTATCACCTCATTTAAGAATCCCACTCTCTTATTTAAAGAATCAAGCAGTGTGACCTTCAGTCCCGGAAACGCAATCTTTAACGGAATTCCCGGAAATCCTGCACCCGTACCCACATCGATACAGCTGTATTCTGCGGATTCGTCAAGCTTTAACCCAAGCTCCGGTGCAGCCAAAACAAGCAGAAGGCTGTCCACAAAATGCTTCGTGATCACATCGGAAAGCTCTGTGATCGCCGTGAGGTTCATCACCTTATTCTTCTCGATCAGCATCTCATAATATTTAAAAAACTGCTCTTTCTGCTGATCCGAAAGCTCGATTCCAAGATCCGCGTAGCCCTGATCCAATAATTTTACAAATTCATCTGTCATCAAATTATTTCCTTCCCATCTGCTCTAAATGCACCATCAGGACAGAGATATCTGCCGGTGAAACGCCGGAAATTCTCGATGCCTGTCCGATATTCTCCGGCTTATAGAGATTCAGCTTCTGGACAGCCTCTCTTCTTAAACTGTTTACCGTTGTATAGTCGAGATCCGCCGGGATTTTTCTTCCCTCAAGCTTCTTAAACTGTGCCACCTGCTGCTTCTGTCTGCGGATATATCCGTCATATTTCAGATTTATGTCAACCTGTTCCCGCACATCCGCCGGAAGCTCCGGCCTCTTTTCATCTAACTCCGCCAGCATCCCATAATTTAATTCTGGTCTCTTAATGAGCTCCGCCAGTGTACTTCCGGACTTTAACGCCGTACTTCCATGAGCCTCCAGGAACGTCTGAACCTTCTCGTTCGCACCGATATTCGTCTTCTCGAGACGTGCGATCTCCGCCTCAATGGCCTTTTCTTTCCAAAGTACATACTCGTACTGTTCATCGGATACAAGACCGATCTCATGTCCGATCCCGCGAAGTCTGAGATCCGCATTGTCCTGACGCAGGAGCAGACGGTACTCCGCTCTCGATGTCATCATGCGGTACGGCTCATGATTTTCCTTTGTCACAAGATCATCGATAAGGACCCCGATATACGCCTGGGAACGATCAAGAACCACCGCGCTCTTCTCCTGCAGTTTTCTCGCCGCGTTCACACCGGCCATAAAGCCCTGAACGGCTGCCTCCTCATATCCGGAGCTTCCGTTAAACTGGCCGCCGGAGAACAGTCCGTCAATATTTTTAAACTCCAGGGACGCCTTTAACTGTCTCGGATTGATGCAATCATACTCAATTGCATATGCATTTCGAACAATTTTGATATTTTCCAGTCCCGGAACCGTCCGGTACATGGCATACTGAACATCCTCCGGCAGGGAGCTGGACATTCCGCCGAGGTACATCTCATTCGTGTAGAGTCCCTCCGGCTCCACAAACACCTGATGACGCTCCTTATCCGGGAATTTTACGACCTTATCCTCGATGGACGGGCAGTATCTCGGACCGGTTCCCTCGATGGCACCGGAGAATAATGGGGAACGTTCCAGGTTGTTCCGGATGATCTCATGGGTCTTCTCATTCGTATACGTCAGCCAGCAGGAGATCTGTTCCTTCTGTATCGACTCCGGATCCGTAGAAAATGAGAACGGAACGACCCGCTTATCTCCAAACTGCTCTTCCATTTTGGAGAAATCGATACTTCTCTTATCCGCTCTCGCCGGTGTTCCCGTCTTAAAACGGTACATTTCGATTCCGTTCGCCTTTAAGGAATCTGTCAGATGGTTCGCCGCCTGCAGACCATTCGGTCCCGTCGGGTTGCTCACATCGCCGTAAATACATCTTGCACGGAGATAAACACCTGTAGCAAGAACCACCTCACGGCACCTATAGACCGCGCCGGAGTAGGTTTTTACACCCACGATCCGCTTTTTCACCGGATAACTGCTCTCCTGCTGCCCCTCATGCTCCCTCTTAAAGGTTCCGTACTCGCCCGGGATTTCCTCCGTGAGGATCTCAGCAATCTCCGCCTGTCGGATCGTCAGATGATCCGTGTTCTCCAGGACGCGGCGCATGGATCTCGTGTACTCCTGCTTGTCCGCCTGAGCACGCAGGGAGTGGACCGCAGGTCCCTTGGATTCATTCAACATCTTCGACTGGATAAACGTTTTATCAATATTTTTGCCCATCTCACCGCCGAGGGCATCCAGCTCACGGACAAGATGTCCCTTGGAACTTCCTCCGACGTTCGGGTTGCATGGCATCAGGGCAATGCTGTCCACGCTGACCGTAAACATGATCGTCTCAAACCCAAGTCTCGCTGCCGCAAGCGCCGCCTCGCATCCCGCATGGCCCGCGCCGACAACTACAATATCATATGTCTCCTCTACTACCGGCATTTTATTTCCTCTTTTCTTGTCAATTCCCTACTGTCTCTTCTATACTCCCAGCAGAATCTCCCATAAAAAACGTTCCGATCCGCCAATTTCTTTCCACCATAATCTTACTTACCCATACAGAACTTGCTGAAGATCTCATTCACCAGGTCATCCTCCACAGACTCCCCGACAATAAGACCTAACTTCTCATAGGCATCCATCAGATCGATCGAATAAAAATCCTCCGGCATGCCGTTCTCTATACTGTTCTCCACCATGGACATGCTCTCGAAAGCGTCCTTTAAAGCCTTCACATGGCGCACATTCGTGATCATAACCTGGTCGTTGAAGTCGATCTCACCTTCATAGAATAAGGACTTTATCTCCTCTTCCAGGAGGTCGATTCCCGTCTCCTCCTTCGCGGAGATTCCGATCACCTTATGCCCGGACCGCTTCTCCACCTCATCCGCGGATACTACCGGCTCCAGGTCGCTCTTATTTAAGAGTACCACTGACTTCCGTTCCTTAATAAAGTCCATGATCTGATAGTCGTTCTCATCCAGCTTCCTCGATCCATCTACAACGTAGATGATGAGATCCGCCTTCTTCGCCTCTTCCATGGCCCGGGAAACGCCGATCTTCTCCACCACATCCTCTGTATCCCGGATTCCCGCAGTGTCCACAACATTCAGGCTGATTCCCTGAAGATAGATATGTTCCTCAAGGATATCTCTCGTCGTTCCCGCCACATCCGTAACAATGGCGCGATCCTCGCCAACTAAAACATTCATCAGGGACGATTTTCCGGCATTCGGCTTTCCTAAAATAACAGTCTTTACGCCCTCAGAAACCACCCGTCCATTGGAGGAAGAACAGATCAGCTTCTCAAGCTTCTTCTTCACAGAAAGAACAACTTTAAGCAATTTTTCCCCGTATCCGTCAAGGGAAATATGTTCCGGATCGTCAAGCGCCGACTCGATAAAGGCAATCTCATAGATAATCTGTTCCCGGATCTCATGGATCTCCTTCGATACACTTCCCCGAAGCTGGCTCACAGAGGACTGCAGCGCATATTCATTTTTCGCGTTGATCACGTCGATGACCGCCTCCGCCTGGGAGAGGTCGATCCTGCCGTTTAAGAACGCCCGTTTCGTAAATTCACCCGGCTCTGCCAGTCTCGCCCCGGCCTTTAAGACTGTCTCCAGGATCCGTCTCGTGACCAGCATTCCGCCGTGACAATCGATCTCCACGGTATCTTCCGCTGTGTAGCTCCGTGGTCCTCGCATAAGCATCAAAAGGACCTCATCCACAGCCTCATCCCCGTCATAAACGTATCCGTAATGGATCGTATGGCTCTCCGCCTCAGAAAGCTTTTTCTTTCCAGGTTCCCGAAAGACCTTTTCCGCGACTTCAACCGCGTTCTCACCGCTGATCCTCACGATTCCGATTCCTGAATTTCCCATCGCCGTGGCGATCGCTGCAATCGTATCTGTATATTCCATAATCTCCATCCTGTCACTCACGCCTGCTGACTTAAAACATCAAGCTGAATGATCTTCTATTTTCTGGCTCCGCAAGTCCTGTAAACTCACGGAAATTCACACAATTAATCACCCTATCATAGCACAAAGGGGCTGCCATAGGCAACCCCCTCTATCACGATATCTGCAACTATTCAGCACCTTCCTGGTTACCTTTGTTTCCAGACAAAATCAGCCATGCGTTCCCGCACAGTGCGGCGCATGGCTGATCTGTGAATTATTATTCCTGACTGCTGCTGCGATAGCTGTTCTCAGAACCAGCGGTTCTTTCGCGTCTCTCGTATCTCGGTCTTCTCTCTCTGCGCTCTTCCTTCTTTAACGCGATCACAACATGGCGGAACGGCTCCTCACCTTCGCTCTTTGTGAATACGTATTTGTCGTTCTGGAGTGCGGAGTGGATGATCCGTCTCTCATACGGATTCATCGGCTCTAAGGAAACCGGACGTCTTGTCCGCTTTACCTTGTAAGCGATATTCTTTGCGAGAGTCTCCAGTGTTTCTTTTCTTCTCTCTCTGTAATTTTCGGTATCCAGCTTGACTCTTAAGTAGTCCTCAGATTCCTTATTTACAACAAGGCTTACAAGATACTGAAGGGAATCGAGTGTCTGTCCTCTCTTGCCGATGAGAAGTCCCATCTCCTCGCCGGTCAGGTTGACATCCATCTCCTTTTCCTCTTCATTCATTTTCACTTCCACATCAACAGCAAGGCCCATTGCGTCGAAAACGGAATTCAGGAAATCTACGGCCTTATCGTCAACGGTCTCGATCTTCTTCGCGCGGATCACTGCCGGCTTGGAACCAAAGAGTCCGCCAAGAACTCCGGCACTTCCTTTTTCCACGACCTCGTACTGAATCCGATCACTGCTCACACCGAGCTGCAGGGATGCCTGTGTGATTGCATCTTCCACAGTTTTCGCAGTCACTGTAATCATTTCCATAACAGAACCCCCTTATTATTTTCGCTTGTCATGTGCCTCATTGTACTTCTGGACCATCGCTGCCTTGGAAGCGAGACTTCCCGGTTTCGCGTTGGTGTTGTAGTACTTGCTGGACTCCTCGATCTGTTTCGCGATCTTTTCCTTCTTAACTTCCTCAGCAGCTTTTTCCTTCTCCTCCTCAGCCTTGATCGCCTTTAAGGATGCGGTAGCGTTCTGAGTTACCTTAGCCGGCGGAAGTCCCTGTTTCGCACGTTTCTTATTTACCTTTTCCAGGTTCTTTGCGATCATATCGTCGATGTTTACCTTATCCATGTACGCGTTAACGATGAGCTGCTGGATAATTGTAACAACGCTGGTCGCGATCCAGTAGATACCAAGACCTGCCGGCATCGTGATACAGATGAACGCGGAGAATAACGGCATTGTCGTTGTCATAGTCTTCATGGACTGGGCCATCGGATTCTCTGCATCTGCGGATGTGGACGGCTGATTTCCGCTCATGAGCTTTGTGCTGAACCACTGGGACACTGCCGCAAGAACCGGGATGATCCATGCGAAGGACGGTACCCAGCCCGGTGCCTCTGCCATATTTAAACCGAGGAACGTGTTCATTCTCTCGACAACAGCAGCATTCTGGCCGATCACATCAGAGATTGCCGGGAACAGTGCCTGAAGCTCTCCCCACTGGGATGTGGAGAATTTATAGAGCATGTCTACAAGACGGTTTGCATTTGTGAAATCAAACTTGTCTAATTTTCCGCCGCAGGCGGTTGCGATATTTGTGATTTCCTGTAACTTCTGAGCATAGTCAGCCTGTCCCATCAACGGAGTGACAACGTTGTCGAAATAAACGCGGACAGACGGAACGTATGCCGGAATATTGTAGATGACACGGTACAGAGCAAGAAGGATCGGCATCTGGATCAGCAGCGGAAGGCATCCGCCTGTCATGCTTGTGCCGTACTTCTCGTAAACAGCCTGGATCTCCACATTCTGACGCTGCATGGATTCCTGATCCGACTTTCCTTTATACTTCTTCTGGATCGCCTGGATCTCCGGATTCATGACAGACATGAGTTTTGTGGTTTTCTGCTGTTTGATCGTGAGCGGTATCATCAGTGTTTTCATTACGATCGTAAACAGAATGATGCACAGACCTACGTTGAACACGCCGAAGCTGCTCGTAAATCTGAAGAGGATGTCCATGACATAGCCAAGGACAGTCGCGATCGGTCCCAGAATGGAACCAGCCTTCGTCAAAACCATATCTTACCTCCTGGGTTTTTTACGGGACTGGATCATAACCGCCTTTTGCAAACGGGTGACATCTCAAAATCCGCCTGCAAGCAAGATAAGCACCTTTTATAGCGCCGTATTTTCTGATTGCTTCCATGGCGTACTGGGAGCAGGTAGGCGTATAAATACAGTGAGGGCCGATACAGGGAGAGATAAACTTCCTGTAAATCTTAATCAGACCAATCAGAACCCATTTCATAAACCACTCACTTCGATTCTTTTAAAATGTTATGAAGCCCGCATAAGTGCAGAAAAGCACTCTCAATCTTGTCGAAATTTTTGTCTTTTGCCGCAGCACGTGCGACAACAATGATGTCTTTTCCTTCTTCTAATATGTCCTTATTTAACCGGAAGCTTTCGCGGACAAGTCTCGCGAACCGATGCCTTACAACGCTGTTTCCGACCTTTTTGCTGGCGGAAATTCCGATTCTCGTGTCCTCCCGTCCCGAATCCATCACGTACATGACCAGATATTTGTTTGCGTAGGACTTCCCTCCCCGGTAAACCGTCTGGAAATCCTGATTTTTCTTTAACGAATTGAACCTTTTCATTCAATACCTCTGCAAAACTAAGTCGATAAAGCCATAAAAATCCCGCATAACAAAAAAGAGCATCCAAAAGTTTTCCTAAACTTCCGGATACTCTCTTGGTTCATTAAGCAGATAATCTAGCTCTACCTTTTGCTCTTCTGGCAGCTAAAACTTTTCTACCGCCTGCTGTTGCCATTCTCGCTCTGAAACCATGAACTCTTTTTCTCTGAGTGTTCTTCGGCTGAAATGTCATCTTCATAAACCCGGCACCTCCTCTTACTCTAAATTCAAGTACCTTCTCATGTACATATAAACTAAGACATATTGAAGCATCGTATCGATTATATAAAAATTGCCGCCCTTCGTCAAGACTAAATTTCAAAAAAATCCTTAAAACATGGGGATTTCTCCCATATAATTTTTCCTTTTTTCCGCCCTATATCCACATTCTGCTTTTTGCATGGAACGTTACTTTTCGGTCTTTCAGTAATAAAAAAGGGGAACAGCGTTTTGCTATCCCCCATAAAATGTATGTATTGATTTTATGTCACTATATTTAGTATCTCTTCATTATATTATGATGTTGGGGTCAAAAGCTTTTGACCCCTCTGATACCGAATTGCTCTGCACTGCGTGCTCCCGCAATTCTCAAAAACATTCGTAATTCGCTCATTTTTCTTTGAAAAATGGCTACTTACTCATGTTTTTGGCGGGTCCCAAGGTCAAAAATTCTCCTGCAAGCAAGCTTGCGTCGAACTTCTGACCTTTTGACCCTGGTATCATATTATAGAAGCTGCAGCGTTATTATTTTCCGCTGCTCTCATTTTTTATACCTGATCTTCTTCCGGAAGCTGCCACACCACGCTTCTGAAAGGTATTCATATATAACCGGCTCTTTCCGATCAGCCGTTATCTTTCATGATTTTAAACAGAACCTTCGTGATGGCCGTCGTAAGGATACCTGCGACGATCGCCTCCGGGATACCAAATCCCAGGATGATTCCCAGGATCACATCGTAGATGTGCTCCACTGCCTTGTTGGACGCAGCCGCGTAGCTCTGTCCGAAGAAGATATAAATTCCGTTCATGACAAGCAGTGTGTTTGTCATAGCTCCTGCGATACCAGCCACCCAGAGGGCAACGGTCTGGCTGCCTTTGATTCCGTGAGCTGCTTTCATGATCAGCTTATAAACAAAATAAGCAACGATGCCGATGCATACACGCGGCACGATGGCGATCACGGCGCTCCACATGTTTCCGCTGTATCCGCCGATCGTAACGAACGGGCTGAATACGAAGGAGGTCACTCCCGGGGCAATGGTCGCTTTTACAAGGCTGGTCACACCAAATACCAGTCCTAAGTAAGCGCCGTACTTCGGTCCAAGGATGATCGCTCCGATGATGACCGGGACGTGGATGATCGTTGCGTTCATAAAGCCTAACGGAATGTAACCGAGAAACGGTACGACCGACATGGCGATGATGATCGCAGTGAAGATCCCGGCGAGGGACATGTCCAGAACTTTCTTTTCAATTTTCATTTTTCTTTTTCCTCCTGCTACTGTTCTCTTGCGAGATACAATGCAATATAGTCACGTCTTGCATTATAGCGTGTCAGCGTGATGCCGTCAAATTCTTTCTCTAAAATTTTCCATTTATTTTTACTTTTCAATTTTACTTCCTACAATATAATTCCTGTTGTCGCCTTCTTTCTCCCGATCTCACCCTTTTTTCTCCCCTGCTGCCTTAATTTTTTTCGGTTTTTCATTTTTCCCTCATATACGCCCTCTCCAACGTCCAGTCCTCTAAAATCGTTCTTTCTTTCCCTTCTGATTTCGGTGTCTTTCTCCCACGGACACAATTTATTGTATTTTTTCTGTCCGTTCCTGGCGCACATCTTGTTATGTGGCTATTCACATGTTTTCCACTCATAATTATCAACTTATCCCCAAATCGTGGATAAGTTGTGGATAAGTCACTGGAAAAGTTGTGGATTTTCACATTTGACATTGAAAATTATTCCGTTTTACGCTAGAATAAATTCAGAGTGGGTTTATATGCTTTTGTGGACAGGTTTCCGCCTTTTCCACAACTATGCACATCGTTATACACATGTTTAGGAGTATGAATATGCTGGAAGAAATCAAAGAGAAATGGGATGATATCCTCTTAAATATAAAGGAAGAACACGATATTTCAGAGGTGTCCTACCGCACATGGCTGCTGCCGCTGATCCCGGATTCTGTGGATAAAGATATCCTCACGATCCTGGTGCCTGATTCCGCGTTTATCAGCTATGTGAAAAAGAAATATGAGTTCCTGTTGAAAATTACGATCGAAGAAATTACAGGATTTCAGTGCGAACTCGATTTCAAGTTAAAATCTGACGTGAAGGAACCGGAAAAAGAGAACCGTCTGATCAATGTAACCAACAATACGGTCAGTCAGCTTGCTCTCCAAAACGCGAACTTAAATCCGCGTTACACCTTCGATACCTTTGTCGTCGGAAAAAACAACAACCTTGCCCATGCCGCATCCCTTGCAGTTGCGGAATCCCCGGGCGAAATTTATAATCCGTTATTTATTTATGGAGGCGTGGGACTCGGGAAGACGCACTTAATGCATTCCGTCGCCCACTTCATCCTGAAAAATAACCCGAGCGCAAAGATTCTGTACGTGACATCCGAGAAATTTACAAACGAACTGATCGACGCGATCCGAAACAAAAACAACGTTTCCACCACGGAATTCCGTGAAAAATACAGAAACAATGACGTGCTTCTGATCGACGATATCCAGTTTATTATCGGAAAAGAAAGTACCCAGGAGGAATTTTTCCATACATTCAATGCCCTCTACGAGGCAAAAAAGCAGATCATTATTTCCTCCGACCGTCCTCCAAGAGAAATTGAAACTCTGGAAGACCGTCTCCGTTCCCGTTTCGAATGGGGACTCACCGTAGATATCCAGCCGCCGGATTATGAAACCCGGATGGCGATTCTCCGGAAAAAGGAAGAACTTGAAGGATACAACATCGATAACGAGATCATCAAATATATCGCTACCAATGTAAAATCCAACATCCGTGAACTGGAAGGCGCCCTCACAAAAATCGTTGCTTCCAGCAAATTAAATAATAAGGAAATCAATCTTGAACTTGCAGAGGAAGCATTAAAAGATCTGATCTCCCCGAACGCTGCCCGCGAAGTGACTCCGCAGCTTATTATTAATGTAGTTTCTGAGCATTTCGGCATCACACCGCTTGATCTCATCGGCCAGAAACGAAGTAAAGAACTCGTATTCCCACGCCAGATCGTCATGTATCTCTGCGGCGATATGACGAGCGAGTCTCTCCAGAACATCGGAAAAGCTCTCGGCGGCCGCGATCATACAACGATCATTCACGGAACGAAAAAGATTGCCAGCGAATTAAAGACCGACGAGAATTTAAAGAACACGATCGATATTTTAAAGAAAAAGATCAACCCACAGTAAGCTTGTGGATTTTTTCGTGGAAATCCCGTTGAAAATTTGTGGATAAAATGAGGATGATTTTTCCCGATTTTTGCCTGTGGAAAACTCCCGGGTTGTCCTTTTGGATTTGCAGAGTTACCCACAATGGTTTTCACAGAGGTTTTTTCAGGGTTTCATTAGGGTTTTCCCCCTTATAAACAAATTCACACTCCCTACTACTGTTAAGACTAATATCTTTTATATATTTCTTTATTTGTGAACGTTTCTTAAGAAAGGAAGTTATCAACAACTATGAAACTGACATTCCAGAAAACCGCTCTCTTAAACGGTATCAATATTGTTCTCAAGGCAGTTCCGTCAAAAACAACGATGCCTATTTTAGAGTGCATTCTGATCGACGCTTCTACTGATGAGATCAAGCTGACTGCCAACGATATGGAGCTCGGCATTGAGACAAAAGTTGAAGGTGATATCCTTGAAAAAGGTAAAATTGCACTGGATGCAAAGCTTTTTTCTGAAATCGCAAGAAAATTATCCGATTCAGATTCCCTTGTAACCATCGAATCTGATGAAAAATTCAATACTGTGATCACCTGTGAGAACTCTGTATTCAAAATTCAGGGCAAAGATGGAGAGGAATTCTCCTATCTTCCGTATATTGAGAGAAATAAAAACATCACACTCTCCCAGTTTTCCTTAAAAGAGGTGATCCGCCAGACGATCTTCTCCATCTCTGTCAACGACAGCAACAAGATGATGACAGGCGAACTTTTTGAGGTAAACGGTGATACACTCCGAGTCGTTTCTCTCGACGGACATCGTATGGCAATTCGTAAAATTGTATTAAAAGATGAATATGAAAGCACAAAAGTCATCGTTCCGGGAAAAACTCTGAACGAAATCAGTAAAATTCTCACCGGTGACAACGAAAAAGAGGTCCAGATCTTCTTCGGAGCGAACCATATTCTCTTCGAATTTGATGATACGATCGTAGTTTCCCGCCTGATCGAGGGCGAATATTTCAAAGTAGACCAGATGCTTTCCAGCGATTATGCCACAAAAGTGTCTCTGAATAAGAAAGATTTCCTGGACAGCATCGAGAGAGCTATCATTTTAATCCGCGAAAATGACAAAAAACCGATCATTCTGAACATTGAAGACTCAAAAATGAGCCTGAAATTAAATTCCAGCTTCGGTACCATGAACGCGGAGATCCTGATCCATAAAACAGGACAGGATCTGATGATCGGATTCAACCCGAAATTCTTAAGTGATGCGCTGCGGATCATTGATGATGAGGAAGTTACCCTCTATATGATGAATGCGAAATCTCCGTGTTTCATCAAAGATGAGGATGAGAGCTACATTTATCTGATCCTGCCGGTAAACTTTAACGCCGCTGCGATTTAAAATCAGATGAAATTTCCCCGAAGTTCCGGTAAAATCCGGGGTTTCGGGTCGATTTTTTCATATATCTGGAATAAAAAAGGAGAAAAATGGAAAGTATTCACTTAAAAGATGAGTTTATCAAGCTTGGACAGGCATTGAAACTTGCAGGTCTGGTCGGCTCCGGAGTGGACGCAAAGTTTGTAATTCAGGACGGGCTTGTAAAAGTAAATGGGGAAGTTGAGACCCAGCGAGGCAAAAAACTTTACCCGGGAGACACGGTTTCCTATGACGGAAAGACATTTAAGGTAGAAAATTAAAGGATTTTTTCATGTTTATAGAATCCATCGAGCTGTCAGATTACAGAAATTACAGTCATTTACATATTGATTTTCATAAAGGGACGAACGTTCTTTATGGAGATAATGCCCAGGGAAAGACAAATATCCTGGAGGCAGTCTATGTGTGCAGCACAACAAAATCGCATCGGGGCAGCAAAGATAAAGAAATTATCCGGTTCGGCGCGGACGAATCCCACATCAAAATGATGGTTCGGCGGGATGGAATTCCCTACCGGATCGATATGCATCTGAAGAAAAATAAGGCAAAAGGGGTCGCGGTGAACGGAGTTCCGATCAAAAAAGCCAGTGAACTTTTCGGAATCGTCAATGTGATCTTCTTTTCACCGGAAGATCTGAACATTATCAAGAACGGACCCGCCGAGCGGAGACGTTTCGTTGACCTGGAACTCTGCCAGCTAAACAGGCTGTATGTCTACAATCTGACACAGTATAACAAAACGGTTATACAACGAAACAAGCTATTAAAGGACATAGACCACAATACGTCTTTAAAAGAGACACTCCCCATGTGGAATGAGCAGCTCTTAAAGTACGGCACAGAACTTATAATTATGCGTTCTGAGTTTATAAAAGAGCTGAATCCCCTGATTGCGGAGATCCACGCGGGGCTCTCGGGCGGAAAGGAAACACTCTCTATCGCCTACGAGCCGAATGTGTCGCCGGAAAATTTCAGGGAGCAGCTTGCGAAGAACCAGTTTCAGGAGATCAGGCAGAGGCAGACCCTGACCGGTCCCCACCGCGATGACCTGAACTTCATCGTAAACGGAACGGATATCAGGCGGTTCGGGTCCCAGGGACAGCAGAGAACGGCAGCTCTTTCTTTAAAACTTGCGGAGATCGAGCTGGTGAAAAAGATCGTAAAGGATTATCCGGTGCTTCTTCTGGATGACGTCCTTTCTGAACTTGACAGCAAGAGACAGGAACATTTACTTTCAGAAATTACCCACATTCAGACCCTGATCACATGTACGGGACTGGATGAGTTTGTAAACAGCAAATTCCGGATGGACAAGATTTTTAAGATTGTTGAAGGAACGGTAGAGAGCGAAGACTAAAGGAGGAACTTCATGAGCGCAGAATATAATGCAGATCAAATCCAGATTCTGGAGGGACTTGAGGCTGTAAGAAAAAGACCGGGAATGTACATTGGAAGTACGTCTTCGAGGGGACTTCACCATCTGGTATATGAGATCGTAGACAACGCAGTAGATGAGGCCCTTGCGGGATACTGCGATACCATCGATGTACAGATCAATTCCGACAATTCCATCACCGTTGTCGATGACGGGCGGGGAATTCCGGTCGATATCCAGAAAAAAGCGGGACTTCCTGCAGTCGAAGTGGTCTTTACGATCCTTCATGCCGGCGGTAAGTTCGGCGGTGGGGGATACAAGGTATCCGGCGGCCTGCACGGTGTAGGAGCTTCTGTTGTAAATGCCTTATCCGAGTGGCTGGAGGTCGAAGTTTACCACGGAGGAAAGGTCTACAAGCAGCGCTATGAGCGAGGAAAGACCATGTACCCGTTAAAGATCGTGGGTGACTGCCCGACAGACAAACATGGCACAAAAGTAACATTCCTTCCGGACAAGACTATCTTTGAGGAGACCGTCTATGACTATGATACCTTAAAGATCCGTCTCCGCGAGACCGCGTTCCTCACAAAGAACTTAAAGATCATTCTGAGGGATGACCGCGAGGACAAGAAGGAAAAGGTATTCCACTACGAAGGTGGAATCAAGGAGTTCGTCACTTACTTAAACCGCAGCAATGTGCCGCTCTATGACACGGTCATCTACTGCGAGGGCAAGAAGGACAACGTGCTGGTGGAGGTTGCCATGCAGCACAACGATTCCTACACCGAAAATATTTACAGCTTTGTAAACAACATTAACACACCGGAAGGAGGAACCCACCTCACCGGTTTCAGAAATGCCCTGACAAAGACCTTCAATGACTACGGAAGAAAGAACAAGCTCCTTAAGGACAGCGAGCCGGCCCTCACCGGTGAAGACATCCGTGAGGGACTGACTGCTATCATCAGCGTCAAGATCGAGGAGCCACAGTTTGAGGGTCAGACAAAGCAGAAGCTTGGAAACAGCGAGGCGAGAGGTGCTGTTGACAGCGTGGTATCTGAGCAGCTCACCTATTTCCTCGAGCAGAATCCGTCCGTAGCAAAGACGATCATCGAGAAATCCGTTCTTGCCCAGCGTGCCCGCGCTGCTGCGAGAAAGGCAAGAGACTTAACAAGAAGAAAGACGGTCCTTGACGGCTTATCCTTACCTGGAAAGCTTGCGGACTGCTCCAGCAAGCACCCGGAGGAATGCGAGATCTACATCGTAGAGGGAGATTCCGCCGGCGGTTCCGCGAAGGACGCGAGAAATAAGAGCACCCAGGCAATCTTGCCGCTTAGAGGAAAGATTTTAAACGTGGAGAAGGCGAGACTCGACCGTATTTACGGAAACGCGGAGATCAAATCCATGATCACGGCCTTCGGAACGGGAATCCACGAGGATTTCGATATCTCGAAGCTCCGCTACCACAAGATCATCATTATGACCGATGCCGATGTGGACGGTGCCCATATCAGTACACTGCTTCTGACATTCATCTACCGGTTTATGCCGGAGCTTATCAAACAGGGCTATGTTTACCTGGCTCAGCCGCCGCTCTATAAGATCGAGAAGAACAAGCGGGTATGGTATGCGTACAGTGATGAGGAGCTAAACAATATCTTAAAAGAGATCGGACGTGACCAGAACAACAAGATCCAGCGTTACAAAGGTCTTGGTGAGATGGATGCGGAACAGCTCTGGGAGACAACAATGGATCCGGAGCACAGAGTCCTTTTACGTGTGACCATGAATGAGGAGATGACGTCGGAGATCGACCTCACCTTTACGACACTCATGGGAGATCAGGTAGAGCCGCGCCGTGAATTCATCGAACAGAACGCGAAGTACGGAACTCTTGACATTTAATGCGGCAGCAGGGCTATCCGGGAATCGGTAAGTTTACTGGATGGTCATGCGGCGCAGTTTACGCAGGTTTAAGGCGCAGCGCAGGCTGCATTGGAGGAAAGAATGGAACCGAATATTTTTGACAAAATTCATGAAATAGACTTAAAGAAGACCATGGAGAAGTCGTACATCGACTACGCCATGAGCGTTATCGCATCCCGAGCGCTCCCGGATGTCCGTGACGGATTAAAGCCGGTACAGAGACGTGTCCTCTACTCCATGGCGGAACTGAACAACGGTCCGGATAAGCCCCACAGAAAGAGTGCCCGTATCGTCGGCGATACCATGGGTAAATATCATCCGCATGGAGACAGCTCCATCTACGGTGCTTTAGTAAATATGGCACAGAGATGGTCCATGCGTTACATGCTCGTGGACGGCCACGGAAACTTTGGATCCATCGACGGTGACGGTGCCGCTGCCATGCGATACACCGAGGCGAGACTCAGCAAGATCTCTGTGGAGATGTTAGCGGACATCTATAAAGATACCGTTGACTTTATCCCGAACTTCGATGAGACGGAGAAGGAACCAACGGTACTTCCGTCCAGATTTCCGAACCTTCTCGTAAATGGCGGGACCGGTATCGCGGTCGGCATGGCCACAAATATCCCGCCCCACAACCTCCGCGAGGTCATCGCGGCTGTCGTAAAGATCATCGACAACCAGGTGGAAGAAGGAAGACAGACCTCCATGGAGGAGATCTTACAGATCATCAAAGGACCGGATTTCCCGACTGGAGCTGAGATCCTGGGAACGAGAGGAATCGAAGAAGCGTACCGCACAGGACGCGGGAAGATCAGAGTCCGCGCGGTGACAAACATCGAGACAGCTCCGAACGGAAAGAGCCATATCATCGTCACAGAGCTTCCGTACCTTGTCAACAAGGCGAGACTCATCGAGAAGATCGCGGAGCTCGTAAAGACGAAAAAGATTGACGGAATCACCGGAATCACCGATGAGTCCAACCGTGAGGGAATCCGCATCAACATCGAACTCAGGAGAGATGTGAACGCGAACGTCCTCTTAAACCAGCTCTTAAAGCATACACAGCTGCAGGATTCCTTCGGTGTGATCATGCTTGCACTGGTAAACAATGAGCCAAAGGTCCTCAATATTCTCCAGATGTTAGAGTACTATCTGGACCACCAGAAGGACGTTGTGACGAGAAGAACGAAGTACGACTTAAATAAGGCCGAGGAACGCGCCCACATCTTAGAGGGCTTATTAAAGGCCTTAGATCATATCGATGAGGTGATAAGGATCATTCGCGGCTCCGCAAATGTCGCGGAGGCGAAACGCGTCCTCATGGAGCGCTTTGAACTCACAGACCCGCAGGCACAGGCGATCGTGGACATGCGTCTGCGCGCTCTCACAGGTCTGGAACGCGAGAAGCTCGAGAACGAGTACAAAGAACTGGAGACAAAAATCGCGGAATTGCGTGCAATCCTGGCTGATGAAAATAAATTATTAAGTGTGATCAAGAAAGAGATCCTTGTGATCTCCGAGAAATACGGTGACGACAGACGGACAAAGATCGGCTTTGAAGATGATATGTCCGTGGAAGACCTGATCTCCGACGATGACACTGTAATTGCGATGACCAATCTTGGATACATCAAGAGAATGTCCGTGGACAATTTCAAGAGCCAGAATCGCGGCGGAAAGGGAATCAAGGGAATGCAGACCATCGATGAGGACTTCATCGAGGATCTTCTCATGACAACGAACCACCACTATATCATGTTCTTCACGAACACAGGACGATGCTACCGGATCAAGGCCTACGAGATCCCGGAGGCAGGAAGAACAGCCCGCGGAACGGCTATCGTGAACCTTTTACAGCTCCAGCCGGGCGAAAAGGTCACAGCGGCGATCCCGATGCGTGAGATCGATGATGACAAGTACCTCTTCATGGCCACAAAGGGCGGAATGGTGAAGAAGACCAGAATGTGCGAGTACAGCAACATGAGAAAGACAGGTCTTCAGGCAATCCTGCTCCGCGAGGGAGATGAACTGATCGAGGTAAAGGTGACAGACAATACCGAGGATATCTTCCTCGCGACGAAATTCGGTATGTCCATCCGCTTCAAGGAGACGGATGCGAGAATTACCGGCCGTGTTTCCTATGGTGTTATCGGCATGAAGCTCGACGAGGGTGACGAGGTCATCGGCATGCAGATGGCAAGCCAGGGCGAGTACATGCTCGTGGCATCCGAAAAGGGATACGGAAAGAGAACGAGAATCTCTGAATTCAAGCTGCAGCTTCGCGGTGGTAAGGGACTTCTCTGCTACAATGTGACAGAAAAGACAGGAAATCTTGTCGGAATGAAGCTGCTTGACGACGGAAGAGATATCATGCTGATCACCAATGAGGGCATTCTGATCCGCATGGGTGTTGACGATATCTCCATCATCGGCAGAAATACATCCGGCGTAAAACTGATGAGCATTGATGCCGATTCTGATGTCCGCGTTGCTTCCATCGCGAAAGTCCGGGAAAGCAGCCGCCAGGACGAGGAGGACGAAAACGTGGCAGATCCAGAATCCATGGAGAATGAGGACGGGGAGACCACGGAGGAGTAATGTTCATGAATATGAAGAGCGGTTATGAGACCGCCATTCGTCCATAAAACAGGATTTCTGACTCTGGAGTGATTGGATACAGGAATCCGGGAATGCCGGATTCCTGTATTTTTCATAATAATAGGCCATCATGAATGTCCGGAAGAAATCCGTCCGATGGCAATCAATCCAAAAAAGTAATCGGGAGGAAAATCGTCTATGAGAACTGTTCAGACGAGTGAGATCACAAAAAACATCCGGGAAATGTGCATCGAGGCAAACCATTTCCTTTCGGATGACATGAAAAAAGTATTTAATGAGAGCGTGGAGAAGGAAGAATCACCTCTTGGAAAACAGATCTTAAATCAGCTTAAGGAGAATCTTGAGATTGCTGGAAGAGACATGATTCCGATCTGCCAGGACACGGGCATGGCCGTCGTTTTCATTAAAGTCGGGCAGGAAGTACATATCGAGGGAGGTAATCTGACGGATGCCATCAATGAAGGCGTCCGACAGGGATACGTGGACGGATACTTAAGAAAGTCTGTTGTCCGTGATCCTATCGACCGCGTGAATACAAAAGACAACACCCCGGCGATCATCCATTACGAGATCGTAGACGGGGACCAGGTGGACATCACTGTTGCGCCGAAGGGATTCGGAAGCGAGAACATGAGCCGCGTGTTCATGTTGAAGCCGGCTGATGGCATTGAGGGTGTGAAAGAGAAGATATTAGAGGCTGTCCGTGACGCTGGTCCGAATGCCTGTCCTCCTATGGTGGTCGGCGTCGGTATCGGCGGAACCTTTGAAAAGTGCGCCCTGATGGCAAAGCATGCCCTGACGAGAAATCTGGAAGAGGAATCTCCGGTTCCATATGTCAGAGACCTGGAGAAAGAGATGCTTGAAAAGATCAACAGACTCGGAATCGGACCGGGGGGACTCGGCGGTCGTGTGACTGCCATGGCCGTCAATATCGAGACATATCCGACGCATATCGCGGGACTTCCGATGGCAGTGAATATCTGCTGTCATGTAAACCGTCATGCGCATCGCGTTATTTAATAAGAGAAACAGGAGGAAACCATGGACAGACAGATCAGTGTACCAATTAAGAAAGAAGACGCAGTGTCTCTCCGGGCCGGGGACTACGTGACTCTTACGGGAACCATCTATACAGCGAGAGACGCAGCGCATAAGAGAATGCAGGAAACGCTGGACGCGGGGGAAGCTCTGCCCATCGAGATGCAGGGAAACGTCATCTACTATATGGGACCGTCCCCGGCAAGAGAGGGACGTCCTATCGGGTCTGCGGGACCAACAACGGCGAGCCGTATGGATAAGTACGCGCCGAAGCTTTTAGACCTTGGCCTGGGTGCCATGATCGGAAAAGGGAAGAGAAGTCAGGCGGTGGTCGATGCTATTGTGAGAAATGGTTCCGTCTACTTTGCTGCAATCGGCGGTGCGGGGGCACTATTGTCCCAGCGCATCAAAAAGTCGGAGGTCGTTGCCTACGATGATCTTGGAACTGAGGCAATCCGGAAACTGGAAGTAGAAGATTTTCCGGTGGTCGTCGTGATCGATTCCCAGGGAAATAACCTGTATGAGACGGCAATCAAGGAATATCAGAAATAATATCAGATGAGAAAGCGGAGAACCGACAGCCGGAAAAGGAGTTGATTCCCCGCTTTTCTGGTATAAAAGTATAGAGAAAAATCATACTGTAAAAAGATGGTAAAAAAAGATGAAAAAAGTTGTTGACAAAAAGAACTATAGCTTGTATAATTAATCCTGCGTCTGGCGAGTTCGCCCGACAAACTTAATAAATGATAATTAGCTACGGTAATAAGGAGAAATACTCAAGAGGCCGAAGAGGCGCCCCTGCTAAGGGTGTAGGTCGGGAAACCGGCGCGAGGGTTCAAATCCCTCTTTCTCCGCTCATCTGATTAAAAAACTTCAAAAAGTTTTGAAAAAAAGATGAAAAAAGTTGTTGACAAACAGCAAACACTGTGATAAGATATCAGAGTTGCCGCTGAGATACAGCAACAACAAAACAAAGTTCCTTGAAAACTGAACAGTATGTAAAACCCTGAAAATTCTTATAAAAATGGTCTTTGGTTTAGACCATGAATGAGAACATTCAGAACAAAACCTAACAAAACAGTAGAACGGTTTAAAAATTAGCCAAGCTAAATTTTGAACCTGGATACAAACACTTTAACATGAGAGTTTGATCCTGGCTCAGGATGAACGCTGGCGGCGTGCCTAACACAT
>OGZD01001136.1_pt1 | contig 22416 bp, 28 predicted proteins | sample 1576701 | NCBI WGS metagenome assembly OGZD01 (sample SAMEA3541487, study PRJEB24748) | human gut metagenome | biome: human gut; feature: human-associated habitat; material: faeces | place: China | collected 2012
AAAATATATAGACTATCTTAACAAAAAAGTGGCTGCTAGTGAGTATGTAGATTATGAAACTAATACTTTAAAACCTGATAAAGATGGTCAGGTAGAAGTTAAATATAGGATGAAGAGAAAAATGGTTCCAGTCGAAGAAATAGAATTGATCGATTTGGCGCCTGATTATAGATTGTCTAGTACAACTCGAAGAATTCCATTTACCAATTATAAAATAGTTGCCTAAAGTTTATTAGATTTTGGGAAAATTATACTAAAATGCTGGAAAAATCTTGGTTATACCAAGTATAAATCAGCAAAAAGGATTATCTTAGATCAATCTAAGTAATATAAATCCTTTCTCAACGACTAAATGTATAACTAAGTTTGAAATATAACCTAGATGATATAGTCTACTCAAATTTATAAAAATAATTTAAGTGTATACAGATAGTGTCAGAATCTCAATGGGTACTTCGATGCTTAAACAAAGTATACCTCTGATTAATGCGGAGCGTGCACTTGTTGACACTGGAAGGAATGAAGAGTTGAAAGATAATATATTAAATGAAAAGTTCAGTTATCCAGAGGGTAAGGTAAAGGATATAACAGAGGATGAAGTTATAATTGAATTGCCTGATGGAACTGAGACAAATATTTTACGAAGAACAGCGATTCAGAGTATAAATGACGTAGCGGTATTTACAGAGCCTAAAGTAAAAATCGGCCAAAAAGTAAAACAGGGAGATATTATAACTGGTGCAGTTGGACATACTCCTGAAACATATAAGGCCGGCGTTAATGCTCTGGTACTTTTCCACGCCTATTATGGTTTAGTAAATGAGGATGCTTTGGTGATATCAGAATCATTTGCAAATCGTATAGCATCATATAGTATAATTGACTTAATGATAAATGTTAAGAGTACTAGTGCTATTAAGTGGATCGCCCCTATTGGAACAAAGGTTAAATCAAAAGATGCAGTAGTGACATTATATAAAGCTGTTCGTCTTGATGCTATAAATCAGGCACTACAAGAAAAACTCGGAGGACTTTTTGGAGAAGGACATGATCTCTCCGAATATACTATCGAGGATCATTTAGTTGTGCCTAATAATATAGATGAAGCAATAGTATCTGATGTGATGATACAGGAGATGAAAAAACCTAAAATTCCTAAATCAGTAAAATCACCTGACTATTCATTTACACATACTTCTCAGGATGTTATAGATGAATATGAAAAAACAAAATCTAGAAAAATTATCTACGAAAAATATCCAGAGTATATTGCAGCAGATACATTAGATCCTATTAATATGGATCCGGATGCTTATAAAGTTGTGTATACTATTCGTGTAAGACTCATAAAGAGGACCGTGGGGATGATCGGAAGTAAAATTACATCACGTTATGGAGGTAAATTAAACTTTGCCGTTTAGAGTAGTAATACTTTAAATAATTAGTAAGTAAATTTGGTGAAACTAGAGTAAGAAATAGTAATACCAAGCCTTAGAAAATTAAAAACTAAGGTATAACGAATAAAGACTTACTAGGTTGAATAAATATAAACCTAAATTTATATTCTAAACTATAATAAAATAAATTATAGATAAATTGAAAGGCGTGGTATCTTCTGTGAAACCCGACGATATGATGCCGATAATGGTAGATAATGACGGTAAACAAAGACGAGTAGAGGTTGTGATTTAATAAAAAGTCACCTAAATTAATAAAATATTATTTAGGAAAATTATACTAAAATGCTGGAAAGAGAAGTAAATCAATCAGCATCATTGAGCGAAAGCGAGATGTTCAACGACTAAATGTATAACTTTGGATGTGAAAACCGAAGATGATATAGTCTAAATCATATAGTGTTAGTATATGTTAACTTTGGAACCCCTACAGCACAATAAATCGTAGTTGCAGATTATTGCGATTTTAAAATTATGTTAAAATGCTAGAAGCTTATAAAAGGTAATTAGCAGTATTACTATTAATAAATTCTTATAACCTCTTTAAAATAATATGACATATTAATAATTTAAATTAATATGACAAATAAAGAAGAAATACAATATCATAATAGAATTTGGTATTTGAAAACTTATGAAGCTTTAATTACTAAAGCTTTAAAAAGAGGACTTTCTAGGAAAAAGTTGGATTATTATACAGAAAAACATCATATTCTTCCTAAATGTATGAATGGAAAAGATTCTAAAGATAATTATGTGTTATTAACTTTTAGAGAGCATATAATAGCACACATGTTATTATCTAGAATGTATCCAAATAATAACGAATTATCTCATGTAGTATATTTTATGCTTAGTTCTTCCAAAAATAATAATATTTATAATAATACAAGAAGACAAAGTTTAAAATAAGTAATACTAAAGAATTAGAAGAAATTCGAATAAAATCAGTAGAATATTTAAGAGAAATTAATACTGGAAAATTTGTATCTGAAGAAACTAAATTAAGAATCAGTAAAGGGAAGTCTGGATTAAAACTTTCTGAGGATGCAAAAAGATCTATGGCTTTAGGAAGAGTAGGTATGGTTTTTACAGAGGAGAGAAAAAAGAAAATATCAGATGCACTAAAAGGTCAAAAGATTTCAGATAAATCACTTAAACTTAGAAAATTAAATATTATAAGGAGAAAGAAAGTACAAGCACCTGATAATACAGTATACAATTCTATTAAAGAGTGTTCTGATAGTTTGAATATAGAACAAGAGCAATTAGAAGATTGGATTATTAATTATCCAGAAAAAGGATATAAATCAATAGGATCTTCAAAAATTAAAGTAATAGATCCTAATGGAGTAATATACAATAGTATATCTGAATGTGCTAGAGTTTATAAGAAAGATCCAAAATCAATTAAAGGATATATAGAGAATTATCCTGAATTTGGATTTAAATATTATATAGAAAATTAATCTTTTCATGTCATATTTAATTTAAAGAGAAATTATTAATAAAATATTCAACGACTAAATACATAACTATTGTGATAATAGATGATATAGTCTGAACTTATAATAAAAAATTATAGTTAACATAATTGAAAATTCCGAGTGTCCTTTATAATAATATAGAGGCTAGAGTTTTGTCAACTATGAGAGACTCTAGAAAATACTTTAAATTGCTGGAAAATTTCCGCTCTTGATATTAAAACCTATGAGCGGAAAGTAATATGATGAAGAATAATCAGCAAAAAGGATATAGTAATAAAATCCTTTCTCAACGACTATAGTAAGTACTTAGATAATATAGTCTTCCTTAATAGAGTATATTAACGAATCAGAGATGGAATTACAACTCGGAAATATCGCTCACAAATTACACGATCTTGTAGATAATTATAAGAAAACAAAAACAGGGCAGAAGAAGATAAAACCTCTTCTTGAAACATACTACCCAGGACGTTTTACTAGTATGGATGTAGAAGAAATTATAGAACGTCATAATACTAGTAAAATCGAGGATATGTATTATTTCAATGTTGGCTGCTTCTCTACTAAATTTACTCCAGAACTTGTAAATCAATGGGCTGAAGATTTAGGTGTAGAAAGTCAGAGTAAAATTCTTATGCCTGAGACTGAATTAACAGATCTCGATGAATTAAAAGAAAATCTAGAACCAGAAGAATATGATAAATTAGTTTCTGGAATGTCTGGTAAGTTTAGAGAAGTAGATAAACCTTTGCAGGCGGGATTCATGACCCTTGAAGAGTTATACCATATACCATCATATAGTAATAAGGTTACATCAAGTCTATATGGCGTAGATATTAATGCTAAACGAGATGAACCTATACTTGGAAAGGGACGCTATAGACAGACAGGACAGAAAATTGGTGAGATGGAATTGGCCGTATTACTTTCTAGAAATGCGGATCAATTTATTAGTGGTGCTAGAAAAGACACTGCGAAGGAAGATAATCAAATGTTCCTTAATAACTTATTAGGTCTAGGATTAACCGTAGTAGATGATAAGGGATTTAACCAAGGTGGATTAAAAATAAAATGGTCCAAAGTTTGAGATATAACTTAAGAATTGTTAGAATTGCTAGAAAGACTTAATGAGAAAGTTTAATTAGCAGTCTAGATTTATAAAACTAGATTCAACGACTATGTGAACAATTATAAATTGAAATCTAATTTGTAAAAGATATAGTCTAGTACTAAAATTTATTAGAGATAATAATTAGTAAGCAAGTCTAAAAAAAGAATTAAATGATTTAAAGATTAAATTCCGTCGTAAAAATAACCTATTAAATATGGGAGGTAATTGATATGGAAAATAATAGCTGTTTAATGCTAAATTGCTCGCTCTATCTTCCAGTATCTTTATCTGCTATATTTAGTAGAGAAGATCTTAAAGATACTGGAATTGAAAATGAATCACATATAACATTATTGTATGCTCAAGGAAAAGAAATCCCTAAGATGAATATTCTTGGGGATATCGAAACTATTTTAGGAGAACCCGAATTCGATGATTTTATTGAATATATAAAATCTGAAAATACTGAAAGAATCTTAGATAATTTTGAGGTTGGATCTTTTGAGAATGATAGTGATTATATAGTGTTGAAAATGAAACAAACCAGTGAATTGTATAAAACACTTGGATTAATCAATAAAGGATTAAGAACGAAGTATGAAGTTGTTTCTGAGTATTCTTATACACCTCATATATCTCTTGCTGAACTTCAACCAGGAACAGCAAAGAAATATCTTGAGGATCCTAAAATTAGTTTAATACTAAATGAAAGTTTTGTATCATTTGAAGATCTTGTTATTTCCTATGGACCTAGTAATACGCCCGTAGATAGATTGAGATATAACCTAACTACATTTAATGCTATTGATTACTTCTTTCATACAGAAAATATGAGAAAAGAAAATTCAGAATTAGATTAAAAAATATATGATTCTCATTAATATACTATACTAATAATCTAATTCTAAATAAATCATTTAGGGAGGGAATTGATTCCCTCCTTATTTTAATTTATTATTTTATGAATTGGAAAGAATTTGATTTTAATAAAACACAAAAATACATAATAGACAATGATATAAAAACCAGAAGAGAATTTCAAAGTTCTCCTCATAGAGGTTTATATAAAAGAGCTAGATTAAAAGGATTTCTAAAAGATTTAAAATTTCAAAAAGAACAAACTAATTGGTCAGAAAACTATAAAACCATAGAAGATGTTCAAAATTTTATTGATAAAGAGAATATACCTAATCCAATGTATCTATATAATAATTTTAGGGGATTACATAATAGATGTTGTGAGAAAGGGTGGATTAAGTATCTAAAATTTCCTAAAAAACAAAATAATTGGGAGCATATTAAAACAATTCAAGATGCACAAGAATTTATTTTCAAAAATAATATAGAGTCTCCCAAAGATTTTAGAAATAAATATCCTGGATTAACTAATTTGTGTACTACGAATGGATGGATAAAAGATCTTAATTATATAAACTATACTAAACGTGAAAAAATTTCATGGAAATCAATTAACTCTATTGAACTTATGCAGAAATTTATTTATGATAATTTAATTACAAAAAGCGAATTGCATGATAAATTTCCAGGATTATGTACTAAATGTTATAATAATGGATGGATAAAATATTTAAAGTTTATAAAGAAATCAGTAAATATGAAAATATCATCTTGGGAAAAATCTTTAGTAAGTTTTTACAGGATAAATTAATAGTAAATACTCAATTAGATTCATATTCATCTTATTCTAAAATAGATATATTTTTGCCAAATCTTAATATAGCTATTGAAGTACAAGGTCCAAATCATTACAGTAAACATTGTAGAGGTAGTTTTAATTCATTTTTAAAAACAAGAAAATCTGATATAAAGAAAAATAGATGGTGTAGAGAGCAAGGAATTACTTTGTTATACTTTAGCTATGATAAACTATTAGTAGAAAAATATGGATATCCCTGGTATATTTACACATCAGAGAAAGAATTGTTGGCAGAAATAGAACGAATCAAATCCTTATAAGTGTAGTAATAAACAAAATATTAATATTATGGAATCAGAAATTAAATTACCAAAGAAAGGAATTGTTGTTGGAGTTGAGTTAGAAAATCTTAATGAGTTTTTTAACCGAACTCAGCATTCGATAGGAACTACAGGAAAGTTTGAGATTTTGAGTGAACTTGAAAAGAAAGTAAAGGGAGAAAAAATACGACACTTAACTGAATATGTTCTTATGAAATATAAACCATTAGAAAGTATTGTATTTAGAATTTCTCGCTATATAAAAGGAGAAAATCAAGAGGAATACATAGTTTATTACAAATTCGAGGGATTTATTTCTTGAAAATAAAATTAGAAGAAGGGATAATAATTAAATCCCTTCTTTTTTCATGTCAAAGCCTTATATGTGAATAAAAAACTTAAATATAGAAAATTTATGAAAGCAGGAGGAGTAATAGCAACTATGATTGCTAGTTATTTAGCTGGAAAAGTTCTTTATGGAACAGGAAAAGCTATAAGTAGAGCTTTAGGTGGTTATCCTAGTAAAGAAGTAGAAAAGAAAATTGATGCTCTTCAACCAAAACTAAATGTAATGTTTAAATTCTATGAATCAAAAAATAATACTTCTAAAGTATCAGATCTTGAGAATCTTAATAAAAGACTCTCTAATGTTATTACTGAAGAGGATTATTTAGAAGTAGAGATTGAAGTGGAAAAGTTTTGGAATATTTATAAAAAAGAGCAGAAAAATTAAAAAAGAGAGGATTAATTTCCTCTCTTAATTTTTTATTTGCTTTCCACTAATTCTTTTGTTGCCTTTCTATGATAACCTTTCTTCTCAAATGCTTCAATAAAAATTCTTTTATGTATTGGATTTCCGGCCGCATCTTTTCCGTAGTATTGATTTCTCCAATGACCTCTTACACCAAAGGGACAATCTATATTTATTTCAGTATCGTATAGTTTATCTACTATAATTACTCCTTGATTTCTTCGGCCAGTATTAGGATCTTCAAATTGTGTAGGTGGATTTTTTACTTTTCCAGATAACACAGATTCAAATGTTTCAGTTTTTATTTCAGAAGTCATCAAAAATATAAAACTTTTAAATGATTCATAGATAAATCTGTATTTTATGCTAAATGATTCCTTAGCTTCAACCGAATATAAAGTTTGATTATAATTATTTTTAAAATATTTAATAAGATCATCTATAGTTTTATTATTTGATAATAAATCTTCTTGACTATCTATTACCTCTTTATAGTAATCTTCTAATGTATCTGACCATCCTAATGAAGTAAACTCATTCATCATTTTTGAAGGAATACTTTTAAAAAATTTATCCAAACAATTAAACTGTTTACAAAGTTTGTATGAGTTAACAAATTCATCCATGCTATATAAACAACCTTCTAAGTTTAATTCAGAAAAATTTAATAAATCACTCTTTTTTATTACTACACTTCCTAATGAATTAAATGTTTTTTTATCATTGCCCATAATACACTTTCCAATAAATGCATATAGTATAATATATTCACTTGTTATACAAAAAATAGAGTGGGCATTATAGTCTGTTTCCTGTTTATCTTTCGTACTAGAATTATATATCAATCCAAATTTAGCTTTCTTTTCTGAATTTCTAAATAAGTCTTCTAAGTTCTTTTTACTGACTATATCTCTTAATTTGCTAGAAAATAGCCGTTCTTTATTAAGTGAATAAAATCGAATATAGTTTTGTATATTACTTGAAATTTTATATTTTCTTATAGGTCTGGGTTCTTTACTTACAACTTCAAAAAATACATTTTCAAATTCAGTAATATGTTTACGGTTCCTTCTAAATTTTTCTAAGCCTTCTTTTTGTAAAACATATTTTACTGCAAATAATTTCTCGTAATCTTTTTCCATAATTTTTCTTTCTTTTAGTTTTTATTACATTAATAAGGATTTTGGGGAAATAAAAAAAAATATCCAAATTAATGAATATTCTTTAAATAGTGGGCCCAGCCAGGCTTGAACTGACGACCTTCTGATTATGAGTCAGCTTCTCTAACCAACTGAGATATGGGCCCTGTTATAATTATGTCTAGTACCAGGAACGGGAGTCGAACCCGTACAGGTGCAATACCCAAGGGATTTTAAGTCCCTCATGTCTACCTATTTCATCATCCTGGCATTTTTAGTTGTTATTGTGTCTTGATAGATTTTTTATTTTATTTCAGAATTTCTTCCTCCATAAAATTGATTTCCAGATTCTATAAATAATATCTTTCAATCATTTTCTCCCATATATAAGAATTTCGAAGTTTCTTAGACGTAAAAAATTATAGGAAGGAAGTAAAATCATCCCTCCTCCCTATACCATGTATTATTTTATAAATTTTCTCATTATATTTGATAATTCTATAATAAATTCTTCAAACATATTATACTTCTCTTCTGGACATTCATAATCAACTTTATCAATTCCCATACACATAGAAGTAAATAGTTGAATTATTATTTGTTTTGTTTCAATTTGTGATGAGCTAAGAAAATCTATCCAAAAATTATGATCAGTATTTAAACTAATTTTATATTCTCCCTTATTTAGGGATGATTCAAATATAGATCCACATTTCCCACCTGAAAAAGTATTTAATTCCACCAATTTATCTTTTTTCTTACTAAAAAGGGGGTTAGAATTAATTTGATTTTCGATCATCTTAATATCTTTACTAGCTCGTTCATCTAGCTCTTTATTAGTTTTTTCTTGCTTAGATCTTTTCCCAGCTTCATGTACATATTTCCCAAGGTCTTCTTTTAAAATTTCAATGAGTTCTGGATTAATATCATCCCTTTCGGATTCTTTAATAGTTTTTAGATAAGTAGAATTAAAACAAGTATCAGTTACATCTCCATCGGTTGAAATTTCAATTCTGAATCCGCTTAATTCATTATTACTATCGTTTATAATTCCAAGCTTTAGTCCACTTCCGACAAGTCTACCATTTCTAAAAATCCAAAATCCACTATTTTTTCTATTTCTATTAATTTCTAATGATGTTAATTCCTTTTTAATATATACACAAGTATAATTTATAATTTATAATTTTATCTTTATATTTTATACAAGATCCAGGTTTAGATAATATCTCTACTCCTTCTATATCTCTACATAATGGATCAATTGGAGTAACGAGATCATTATTTATTTTAATAGTTACTTTACTCGTTGTAAATAATTTAAAATAAGTTATACCAAGTTTCTTTTTCAGTTGTTGTTGAAATTTAGAAATATTGTCAATTAAATTATTTGAATCTACATTTTCAATCAATACTATTGTTCCATGATCTGATTTTACTCCTTTTTTGAATGATAAAAACTCAGAAATATTACCTTCGCGTATAGATATAGAGAATTTATTAGTTTTTATCATATAATCTTTATCAAATGTAGCGATATAAAAATTTCCCGTAGAAGTTTTTGTATATATTGTTATCTTATTTCCTAAAAACAGACCAGCTGATTTTAGTCCTGTTCCATAGTATCCAAAATCAGAATTTCTATTTTTTCCTGTTCTAGATCCTAATTTAAAAGCTTCAATTAACGTATCACTATCCATTCCTATACCATCATCAATAATCTGAAAATAAGACATTACCCTAGGATCAGCTAAACTAGGTGTAAATTTTATACTCACATTTCGAGCTCCTACTGTTTTTTCCAGAGAATTATCAATAATATCCTCTAGTGCTGTTAATACTGTATATCCAGATCTTTTAATAGTATCTAAATAACATACATTGGGAGTTACATCTACTTCAGTATCAATTGTTGTAGATTCTTCTTTTGGTAGTTTTTCTAATTCCATAATAATTTGTTTCTTTATATTAGTATATTTAATAATCTCTAGTAGATTAGGATTATCAAGATTATTAAGTAAAAATTTATCTATTATTTCCCATGGCTGTGAAAATAACTCTGGTACATTATAGTCAGTATTATCTTCAAACCACTCATCTCCTTTAGCTAAATTTAAGAACTGACTCAAGAATACTAATAATTTTCCTTCATCCTTTCTATCACCAGATCTTACCTTTATAACTTTAGTATGTATTCCTGGAGAGTCATACCCTTTATAACTTGAATATCTAGAATCAAAGTTATCAGAGAATCCAGGTTTCCAACATATATTTATAGGTCCTCCTTTGGAATCTGAATACCTATACATTAAATATAGCATAATTTTTTACACAATAAAAATTAAACATCTTTTTCATCATATATAAGATTAAAGACCTAAATTTTACGCGTTTTATAAGTTTCAAGCCTTAATAATGTAAAATTTAAATGCAAAAAATTATGAAAATACAGACGATTATTGATCCAAAACAGTTAGGAAGATCATCTCAAGAATTAATAGAGATATTTTTGAAAGATAAGAAGAAACAAGAAGAATTAAAGTTTGATTATATACAGCTAGATTCTTCAGCGGAAAATATCAAGTATCCATCTCAAGGTTCTAAGGTATTTATTCCTAGCCTTGTGGGAAAAATCTTGATTACTTATCCGCTGGGTGTTTTAGCTGTAGTAAGTGTAGAAGGAATACAAACTAGGGATCAACTTATAAAAGAGATTGTAGAAGCTTATCATGAGATTTATAGACTAGATAAAGATTCAGAAAATAGGAACTGGAATATCTAGAATCTGGGGTCATAGTCTTAGAGATTTAGTACTTCATACTATAAATATTTATGAGCAGGGAATCATAACTCTTGGAATAGATAGTTGAGGGAAGAAATAAAAGAGAGGTTTTTTGACTAATAAAAGTCAAGTTTCCTCTCTTATTTTTTTTTACATAAAAATATCTTGACCATTGATCTGTATTCTTATGTTTCCGAAGGGATTGCCTCCGATTATGCCACTAGTTCCAGGGATTTCTTCAGGGATCACCTCTTCTATGACATCTTCATCATTACTAATGATAGTTGGTAATTTTTCTTCGTCGATTGATTCTATTATTTCCTCTTCCATAATTTATTTTCTATTAAAACAATCCAAGTAAATTAGTAATATCTCCTATATCTGTATTACTGATTTTTGTTCCTTCTACTTCTACTACTTCACCTTCTTGATTTACGTATCTAGTGCCAGGGAAAACTATTTCTTTTTTCTGAATTGCTGCCTTGTATTCATAATTTTCAGTAGATTCTTTAAGTTTTTTTACCCAATATTTAGCATAGTCGCCTTCTACTGTTTCAGGATCATATGGTTCTTCAAATAATCCTTCTTTTGGCTGGGGGCATTCCATTTTTACTTTAATAACTGAATCTTCATTTTCAGTATCAGTCATTTCATATTCCCAATAAAAGTAGTTTTTCTTTTTATTACTTTTATATGTACCTTCTGTCTTAAGGTCATCCCATATATTTTTAATAAGCTCCACAACATTAGTAGTACTTGCTTGTCCTGGAGTTAGTAAAATTTGTTCTTGAACCAAAGCATTTTCAATAATAAATGCTTGTCCTTTAATTATCTTTGATTTACTCATTGTTTATCAATTTTTTATTTATTTTCAGGTTCAAATTCCCAAGTTCTTCCATGACCTTGAGATAATATTAATTCAACTGCTTTATCTCCTCTGAAATAATAATTTCCATCAGGTGCTAACTTTTCTGAATTAAGATATTTATTAATAATAGCCCAACTTACTTTAGTTTCTACTTTCTGTTTATATAGTTTAATATTAATAAATGCACCAATAGCTTTCATTTCATTATTAAAAACATATGTTACTGTTTTCATCTTATTTAATAACCCTTCTTTATCTCCAGGTTTTATAACAATTATCTTTTCTCCTGGAGTTTTCAATTTTACTAAAGCACTTGAACTGTATATTGTTGATGATAAAGATAGTATATTTTTTGAAATATATTTTCCAGATTCATAACATATAAAGTTGCCAAATAAATCAGCTGCTACTACTCTTTTAATTCTTTTCTCTATAGTTAAAGGATTATTCATATTTCCTTTTGCATCGGTTACTCTAAGATTAGAAAAACTATTATCATATCTAATACAATTTATATGATCTACTATTTCATCATCCATAAGATCTCTTCCTAGAATATATTCCATTATTATTCTATGAGCTTTATATTCTTTTCCATGATCTTTTCCGATGATAATATTAATATATCCCTCTTGACTCATTGTACATAAAATCCTATGATTTCCTCGAATAATTTTCTTAATAAATCCTTCTTTACATACAAATAATCCAGGATACTTCCAATGTTCATGCCATTCATAGTCATCTAGATTTCCTGAGTATCCTATTAACCTAAGAGCTTCTTCTTTTTTAGATTCTCTTGATTTTTTCCAATAGTATCCTTTATATTTACATTTTTCATAAATAGCTACAGCAATCTGATCTATATTATATCCCCTATTATTTACTCTATTTATAGTAAATAATTCTTCTCTGTTATCATCTAAAGCAGTATATTCCATTAACTTATCTTTAGAAATATATCTGCGCTTTCATTTTACTATACTATTATTTATTGTTTGTGTTGTCCATTCAAGATTAAATAAACTATTATTTTCTGAATTATAATCTATATGATTTACTACACTATAAATAATTGGATTGGGATTAATTAAAAATGTAGAAGCTACTAATCTATGTAATCTTATACCTAATCTTTTCTTATCATCACTATTACTAAAGAGATGTATTGAATAATAATTTCTAATTTTAGAAGATTTTAATAATTTTCCTGTTTCTATGTTTTTAATCTGTCCTAATTTATTAATATAGTAGATATTTTTTACAGTATGTCCATTAGAATGAGTATACTCTATTGGGATAAATTCATTCTCTGGAAGGTCTGGATATTTCTCTATTCGTTTCAGAAGAGATATTCCGTTTGAATCTGTTTCATCAAGGTATAAGCTACTATTATTCACTTCATCTTGATTTTCTGTTGTGTGATGTTTCATAAAAAGTTTGTTTAATTAAAATTATTTAATTATATTTATATCATAAAAGTTATTAATAAAAAGGAGAGATTTAGAATGATAAAGTTTGCAACCTTTATTAAACTTATCTCCCCTATAACTTTTATGAAACAATAAAAGAACACTAGATCGATCTATAAATATTTCTTTTATAAATTTTTCTAATGTTCTTTCATATATTAGGTTTTAACCTTTCTCTAAGTGCATTTTTATCATTTCATATTATCACTAGCTACTTTTTCAGCTAATCTTAAGTATGATATGCAATTATAGTATTCCGAGTCTTCCTCTGGATATACTATTTCAGATACACTAAATATTTTATCTACTTCTTTTTCTACTTCAGGATCATGGAGATATTTTTTCATAAAATAACTTAATCCTCCTAAAACAATAATACCATCATCTAAAGCATCAAGTACCTCTCCATAATTTTTATCTAAATATTGAAAAACTTCGATAATATATTTTTTTGAAAACTCTTCAACTTGTCTAGATAAATCTATTGTTTTTCCTCTGCGTTTTAAAACTCCAGTATCTAAAATTACTTGGCCTTCTTTAATTGAAATTGATATCGAATAATTTTTATATAGATAATCAACGAGATCGTAAACTATTCTAATTACGCCAGAATCTTTTACTCCTACAGCAGCACCTGCTGAAGAAGTACCGTTGATAATACTACAGAAATCTAAAGTTTCAAATCCTCCATCAAGTATTAATGCATTTCTTAACTTAACATCATTACGTCTAGAAGCTTCACGAACATTTAACCCATATTCATTATAGGTATATTTACATGATAAGCCTTGGCAAAAACAATATATATAATCTTCTTTATTTATATTTAATGTTTCATATAAATAATCTAATAATTCATCTACGTTATCATTGGTATTAAAAGCCATTGATAAACCAATAGCTAATTTATCAAATGCATTTATTCCTTCATCTCCGCCATATTTTTTTATTAAATATGACAACCATGGGGCATAAACTGCTTTTAAATCTTCAAAAGTTTCGAGTTTAAGTAAATAAGATCTAGGTACTTTTAATGCTGCAGGTCCTAATACATAATAATCCCCTCCTAATGGAAATACCATATCATCATCACTTTCAAGTGGTTTTTCAGGGAGTTTTGCTGTTGCACTAATAAACTTTTCAAATTTTATTAAACCGTTGGAATCCTTAAAAGAACACTTAATAGCAGAGAAACCAACATCAACACTTAAAATTCTCAAATTGCTCATCTTTTATAATTTTCTAAAATTTGTTCGTAAGCCTTTATTATATTCTTATCAACTTTATACTTTTTAAGATCTCCTAGAACAGTATTAGTTAGGTAATCAAATGGTACATGTGGGAGAAGTGCAGTATATCCAGATGTAACCATACCAACTGAAAAGTGTTCTGTTGGTTGATTAAGTGCTACTATAACAATTTGAGTTAATCCTGACTCTCCTGTAGTATCTTTATAAGCAAATACTAGATCTCCAGCAAGTAATGAACTATGAATACTAGCCCATAAATCATTTGCTACAGACATTGCATTTTCCCATCCCCATACTCTTCTTTTTTCTAGAAGTTCATAATCTTTTTCCGACATTTTTTCACTCTCCATCGGATTCGAGTTTTTCTTTGTCTTTTCCATCACTTAAAATATAAATTAGTATATAATAATAATCTGCTTCTTCACAATCAACTTCTTGAATTCCAACTACATCAATATTAGAATAATCTCCCCAGGTCTTTACTACTTTTGATAGTGATCCTAGAATATGTGCTAAATATTCAGGAGTATCTTGATATTTTCTAGCTTCGAATAGAATATTATAATAAATCCATTCACCAGCCTCTCGATTTCTTTTCTTTGTTTCTAAAAATCTCAATCCTATTCCTGGAGTTTTATCTATATAATCATATTCTAAGATTCGTTGGGTTAATTGATTTTGAATTTCTAATCTAGTATTTCCTTTTAATCCAAGAAGTCGTTTTATATCGTTATTGTATTCCGGAACTGCCATAACCTGATCCTCCTCGTTCTGTTTCATCAAGTTTACTAACTTCCTCTAATTCCATATGAGTTACTTCTGCACAAACCATCTGAGCAATTCTTTCTCCATGTTCTACAGTTACCTCTACAGGACTAAGATTAACTAAAATTACTCCAATTTCTCCTCTATAGTTTGAATCTATAGTGGCTGGTCCATTTAAAACTCCTAATCCTTTTTTTAAAGGCTTCTCCAGATCTAGCTCTAACTTGGATTTCAGTTCTAGGGGAAGTTGAACATATATGCCTGTAGGAACTAATTTTCTTTCTAACGGTTTTAATGTAAATTCTTCACCGATATTTCTAAGGTCCATTCCAGAATCTCCAGGCTTTGCATAACTTGGAAGTGGAAATTTTGATTTATTAATAATTTTTACAACCATGATACTGTATTACTATAAAATGTTTTATTACCTATACCTAAAAAATGTTTTTGTTCACGAGAATCAGTATATACATTTACATCCCCAATAAAGTCTTTAATAATTGTATAACACCAATCTCCATGTTCTACTAAAAAATCTGGCTTATATTTTAAAACTTCGTCAAGATAAAATACTCCAAAAGTCCCAGAATCTACACAATATCTTCCAATAGTTTCCCTCTGATTAACTAATTTTTCAAGATTAATCTGATTTTCAATTGAAGGATTATCGTAAAGATTATAGTAAGCTTCTTCAATATCATCTATGAATTTTTCAAGCTCAAGTAAGCCAAGAATATTTTTTAGTTTTGATACTTTCCATCTTCCATCTCCAACTCCAGTATCTTCCCAAATATAATTATCAGAGAATCCTACTTCTTCCGAGATAGTCATATTATTATAATTAAATCCGTTTCCCCAATCCTTATTTTCTGCAATATAGCAGGGATCTGTGATAATAATCGTTCCGTTAAAATTCATAATTTATACTTTTTTCTTGTTCTAAACTTAAATAACCAAGATGTTCCAGAAATAAACTTTACTTGTCCAATTACATCAGGTCCTTTATACATTTCGTTAATATTAGTTGAATAAACATTAAATCCATAGTTTTCAGGGCCAAGACAAGTTCTAGGTTTTATCAATTCTCCAGATGCTATTAAAGATTGAAGAGTTGACATTAGATAATCATAATCTTCTGGTAATAGATAAGTCGGTTTTTCTAAGTCCTCCAGTGCTAAACAATAATAGACTGGGAGACCTAGATATACCGTTTTTCCTTTCTGTTCAAATATAAGTAATCTAGTTTCTTTTTCATATCTTACTTTAATTGGAATCGGAAAGTTTGTTTTTACTGTATTATCAGAAAACTCTACTAAGGAATTATATATTTCTAGAATATCATTTTGTAGAGTAGTCATTGTAATTAATCTTCAGAAGTTGCACAAAATACTTTAATACCCATCTGATCTAAAAGATTATAGATCTGAGTAGTAATAGCTGGTGATACAGATCCAGTAGTATTCTTAATTTTATCCATATTATTTAACAATAATGTAAATGGATTTTTAACACCACTTAATTTATTAGGATCAAACAAACCAGACTGTTCTACAATCTGCCTAAGGATAGCTGGAATTTCAAGACCTTCACCAGGAATAATTTTAGTTGCAGTTGGGTAATCATATTGCATAAAGTTGTAATCGATTACATTCCACTCTACTACATCACCTGTCGGGATACCGGCTGCATTTTCTTCATCATCAGCTACATTTTGAATCTGAACAAGATAACCAACTTGAGCTAACCAATAATTAATGCAAGAAAAATCCTTAGTACTCATTGTAGTTTCTGAATTAATAAAGCTTACTAATTCAGCGTTACCAATACTATTTTCGAAATTTGCTAAATTATTCTTTAAAAAACCCTTAACAAATTCCATAACACTTACGCCCATACCTTCTTTATCAAAACGGCTACGAGCAACACAACGGCCTACCATAGAATTCATTTCTTGGGCCGGAATAGAATACAAATTTACTTCAATCATTTTAATGTTATTTTATATAATATTTAATTCGGGGCTATCAACTAATAAGAAAATAGCCCATAAACGCTCTTCAATCAGACCTGACTCAAACAATTCTTTTTCAGATGTAGTAAAATCTCCAATAGTTAAGATAGCTTTATATATTTCTATAAAATCTATCTCCTTACCATTTTTCCAAGATATATACTGATCAACTAACCAAGATTCGAAGGGTGCATTATTCATTTGCTGATAATCAAGAATAATAAATTCATTAATTCCAAATGCATCCTTAAGGAGTTGAAAAATATCTGAAATTCTTGCTCGGTAGGAATATTTAGATACTAAGATTTTATATACTGCTTTCACTGTATCAGTATAATCTGTATCATTTCTTGTTTTTATATAATTTTTTCTTTGCTCTAAATCAAACATTTTCTATCTCTACTTCTAATGGAAATAATCTCTTAATTTCAAACAGTTTTAAATATTTATCATTATATTGATCCATAAAATCTTTCACTTCTTTATAATGATCAAATACCCAATTTCCATTAAGACTATTTAATACCTTTGATTTATCTTCAAGTTGAAATAGGTAAGTTTCAATAGTAATATCATTTCCTGAACCGTGATAGGATTTAGGAGTACTACTTATCCTTTCAATATCAAATATATCTCCCCAAATTGGATCTCTCCAATCTATATCGAGTACGTAAAATATTAATTCTCGAAGAAAAGATAATTCGAATAATTTATTAAATGAGTTTCCTGATCCTTTCCATTCATACTTAAAAGAGTTAACTTTATCTTCCAAGCCCCAAGATTTTATTAAGTCTAAGAGTTCAAGATAAAGTCTATTCCATTCTTCTTTTGGTTTTTCTACAATTATTGCTTCTTGTTTAAATTCCAATAGACTTTTCATAATAACTTCTTAAGATTGTATAACTTGCTTTCCAAACTAAATCTAAATTTCTCACTTGTAAATCTGTTTTAAGGTAAGATCTTAATTGATTATAGTAACTATTAGGATCATTTCTTTCAACACTTCCCAACAATTGATCTATATTAATCCCAGTACTTTCCCACTTAAATCGATCTATAACAAGTAATTTATTAAGATCTAGTTGTTGTTTAATATTACTAAGAGATCCTATATAATTATTCATTCGATCTAGTCTTTCAGTACACATAGGATTTCCACATTTCAAAAGACTTCCATAAACATCTTTTTCTGACATATTATAACCACAGCTACAAGTTGGCCACATAAAATCTCCATTACCTTCAGTAAAAGAATCCCCTACCATTGGAATAGTTGAATTAGCCATAATAATACTTACTATTGCTCCAGGGGTAATTTTCTTTTTTACCATTTTTCCCACACTTCCAGCACTTGGTTTTCTTACTGTACATCCTTTTACTTGAATTGGATCGATTAGAATATTAGCTGACCAAGAATCTTTTCCTTTAGCTACTTGAGAATTCCATTGTATACCTCTTACTGTAGTTTTTAAAGCTTCAGTTCCTGATCCAGCACCAGCAAATTTTAAGGCGCCGAGACATATTCCAAATTCATCATATACTACCCAACCATCATTTAAGAAGTAACCAGTTGAAGTAACTGTTTTATCTGTTTCTGTATATTCTTTATTTCCGGCGCTCATAAGTTCTTCTATAGTCCATACATCGGCAGGGGAAAATAAGATATGTCCATCAGTTTTTGAACATACAGTTTCAAACATTTTTAAAACTTCACGATAGTCTGTTTTTCTTAGTATTTGTCCTTCTATTGAATCATCAGTATAATATCTATAAGCTCTAAGAGTTAATAAATTATTTACCTCAGATTCACAATACTTAGAATTTATTAGTCCATTGGCTCTTTGTCTAGCAGTTTCAGGATCAGTATCAGAAAGTCGATTAATGTCAACTAATGCCTCTGCCTGAATTGCTACTATACCTTTCGGAAATCTTTTTGGAAGGAAGTTTATTAATTTCCAAGTTTGATCTACCCCATAGTTATCCAAATTTAAATTTCCGACTGTAACTATTCTTTTTGGAATACCAGTTGAAGAATCTAAATAAATTGCTATACTAGATCCATCATACTTTAGATCACAGTATTTTCCAGAGTTTTCATTCATAAACTCTGAAAGAGCACTTAACATAGTTTTTTCTTCAACTTTTTTCTTTTTAATTTTTTCTATATAAGAATTTTTTGTCTTAGTTCCTTTTAAGTATGTTTGATAAACATAATCTCTGACAAAAAATCCATCTTCTTGCGCTGCTCTAGCTTCTAACATATCATATACAGCATCATCCATTCCGGTAGGTACTGAATCAATATAATAGTTTTTACATGCAAGAATAAGGTCTTTCCATTTTTCTAATGATTTTTCTGTAATATTATTTGTAACGCACATAAGTTTATTTATTTTTTAATAGCCATCCAATCATTATATCTTGGACTTCTGAGTCAAACATTTCTTTAATATTACTAAAGTCATCTTCTGGTATAAAAGATGAATTAGGTTTTATTGCAACTTCATATTCAACTTCTCGACGATCAGAATATCTAGTAATTATCTTATATCCAAGTTTTACTAAAAATTCTTTCATTTTATCATAATCCCAGTGTATTCCGAAAGGTTTAGACATCATCATATTACTAATAACTAAATCAGTAAGAGGACAATCTGGTAAATCTTCCGGTTCAAAATCGAAATCATCTTCTTGTTCGTCAAAATTAATATTTCCTTCCTCCCCATCATAGAGAGGAAAGTCATTATCATCTTCTTTTTTCATAATTTTTTTATTTTATTTAACCTCATTAATTAGAAAATCAAGCTTTCTCGGCTGCGTATTAAGCATATAATTTATAATATAACTCACTCCAAAACGATCGATCATATCATCTTTTGTTTTTGATAATATATTTTCTATAAAATCAGGAAAACTTATAGAAATTTTATCGGTTAATTCATAAGCTCCTTGAATTGTTCTATAGTAATATATCTCAGATTCAGAAGAAATTCCATTAAAGTTGTATAAATCACTTTTTAAAAATTTATTAACAAATTCCACTCCAATTCTTTTATAATTATCTCCATGAGTAATTGTATAAAATAATTTCTCTCTTTTAGCTTCAAACCTATAACCTCTTAGGGAATCTTGAGAATTAATTAATTTTAGAATTTTCTCAAAATTTGGAAGTTTTGAAGTATTTGATCTATATTTTTCTCGATAAAGATATGCTAATCTAGATATATAACCTTGATATCTACCATCTGCTAAAGACATATATAACCATTCGTCACTAAATCCAATTGAAACTGAATGGGTATCACTAATTATTATCTTTGTCATAAAATAATGAAACCCCACCCTGGAAATGAAAATCAAAACCAGGATGAGGTGTAGTATATTATGTTTATTAACCTTCTACTTTAGTTTCGGAAATATTATCATCAATGATTGTACAATCAATTAAAAGAATCATTGACGCTGCTGAAATAGAATTTTCAAGAGCTACTCGAAGAGATTTAGAACTATCTAAGATCCCCTCCTCAAGTAAATTACCATACTTTCGAGTCTTAGCATTATATCCAATTCCTGGTTTAGATGATTTAACCTTTTCTAGAACTACTTCTCCAGAAACTCCTGAATTGTCTGCAATTGTTTTAAGAATTACTGGAAGACTTGAGAATACAATTTCTGCACCCTCTACTTCATCTCCAACTAAAGATTTCCAGAATGTCTTATCTTTCTTCACTTCTAATGATCCTTTGTAATAGATATAACCACTTCCTAAAGAACATCCTTCAGCAATAGCACTTTTAGATGCTAGAATAGAATCTTCAATAGTTTGTTTAAGGTTCTGTTTTTCAGTTTCAGAAGCTCCTCCAGCTCTCACTACTGCAATACCTCCACTAAGATTTGCTACTCGTTTCGCAAATTTAGTTTTATCATAATCTGATATTCCAGGATCTGTAAGTTTGGTGCTAAGAATTTCTACCCTTTCAGCAATCTCTTTAGAATCACCACCACCTTCATAGATAATACATGAATCTCTAGAAATTACAACTTTCTTAGCTACTCCAAGATCCTCTTTTGTTGCTTGTGTGACTGATAATCCGTTCTCAGGAGAAATATATTTACCGCCAGTTAAAATTGAAATATCTGCCATAATATTTTTCCTTGAATCTCCGAAATCAATACCTTTTACAACACAACATCTAATTGCACCTTGAAGAGTATTCATAACAAGAGTTGTATTTACTACTTCATCAATATCATCTACTATAAATAAGAATGGGCGTCCAGTAGGTACAAGCTGTTCCATTAACGGAAGAATTTGCTGTACACTAGATAATCTTTCTCCTACTACAATTACATAAGGATCTTCCATTACACAAGTTCCATCAGTAGGATTTGTAACATACTGTGGAGAAGCCCAACCACGATCGAGTTTCATTCCAGTAGTTACATCAATAGTAGTTTCAAGACCACTAGAGAAATCAGCTGTAATAATACCAAGCATTCCAACTTTCTCCATACATTCAACTACCAGATTTCCAATGGCCGGATCATTATTGGCTGAAATAGTTGCCACCTTTCTGATCTTTTCCATATCATCATTTACTGGAATTGAATTATTTTTGATATACTCAGCCATCCATTTTCCGGCCTTAAGCATACCAGATTTCACCTCATTTACATTAGCTCCAGTTCGTAATGCTTTTTGTCCTTTTTCACACATTTCTTTGATTAATAGTGAAGTTGAACTTGTACCGTCACCTGCTAATCTTTCTGTTTGAGCGGCAGCATTTTTTACAAAGATAGCTCCTGTATTCTGAAGTTGATTCTTAAATGAAATCGACTTAGCAACAGTAGCTCCATCTCTTGACACCTCTGGACCTGTAAATCCTGAAATACACACGGCTTTACCTGACGGGCCAAGTGTTTTCTTAATTGCCTCTACTGATTTTTTTACACCTTCAATAATTTCGGCCTGAGTTTCAAAGCCGTGATTAATAATTTTTCCTTCTGACATGTTTCGTTTTAATTAAAGTACTACAATAATTTCATTTAAAGTTATAACACGATATTCTGTTCCATCTTGAGTAAATGATTTTCCTGTGTTTGGATAAATCAAGATAGTATCACCAGGTTTTAATACTCCCTCGCTAACTTCTTCACCTACTCCAATAACCTCAGCTTTTTCACATTCACTCGCAGGAACAACAAAATTTCCTATCTTTTGAGTCATAGTATCTTTTTTATCTACTATGACCAATACTTTAGATTGAATTACTTTCATTTTTATTAATTTTATCGTCATTACAAAATCTAAAAAAATGCTTATTTAAAGCTCTTCTATCTGATTTT
>OGZD01001150.1_pt1 | contig 22245 bp, 18 predicted proteins | sample 1576701 | NCBI WGS metagenome assembly OGZD01 (sample SAMEA3541487, study PRJEB24748) | human gut metagenome | biome: human gut; feature: human-associated habitat; material: faeces | place: China | collected 2012
GAACCAAGAAAAACAGGACCAGAATCTGTTGTGTTACCATTACACCATAGCCCAATAACGCTTTATCCTCTCCGCGAGAACGCTGCAAATGAAGTTGGGCTACTCGGACTCGAACCAAGAAAAACAGGACCAGAATCTGTTGTGTTACCATTACACCATAGCCCAAAATCAGAGAACGATTGTCATCTTTTTGTTTTGACGGTGCAAAGGTACAACATTTTTGGGACATACCAAAGCATTTCGGCATTTTTTTCTTCCCAAAAACATATTTTTTTTCTTTTTTCAGCTTCTTTCAAGTAAAAATTTTCGGATATACAGAAAACCAAGTATATTTGTCCTATGTTATATATAGAACTTTATTTTCAATTTTTAAAATAGGAATAATCAAAAGAATGAACGAAACGACAACTTTAATAGAAAAAATCATTGAAGGAATTCAAGAGAAAAAAGGCAAGCAAATCGTAGTAGCTGATTTAAACGAAATAGAAGATACCATCTGTAAATATTTTATCATTTGCCAAGGAAATTCTCCCAGTCAGGTATTGGCAATTGTGGACTCCATCAAAGAACATGTAAGAAAAGAGACCGGCACTAAAGCGTATGCCATAGACGGCCAAAGAAATGCACAATGGGTAGCTATGGATTATAGCGACGTTATTGTACATATATTTTTGCCGGAAGTACGACATTTTTATAATCTGGAACACTTATGGGCAGATGCCAAACTGACCGACATTCCAGATTTGGACTAATATATAATAAGGAAAGAGAAATATGAGTGACAACAATAAACCTAAAATCAATGTACCACGCTTTAATTTAACGTGGCTTTATGTCATCATTGCCTTGATTTTTGCCTTCCTCTATTTTTCCGGAGATGAAGGAAGTGCCACCAAAGAGGTAAACTATACCGAATTTCAGGAAATGGTTACCAAAGGATATGCAGATAAAATCGTGGCATACGACAACAATACGGTGGAAATGTATATCAAGCCGGATCACATTGTAGATGTATTCAAGAAAGATGCCAACAAAGTCGGAAGAAGTCCTTCCATCAACGTACAGATAGGCTCCATGGAAGCTTTGGATAAGTTTCTGGATGAGCAGACTAAAGAAGGTAACTTTACCGGTTCTATCCAATACGAAAAGAAAAGTGACTATTTTAGTATAATCCTGTGGAACGTTCTGCCGTTTGTCTTCCTTATCGGTATCTGGATGTTTGCCATGCGCCGCATGGGTGGCGGAGGAGGAGCCGGAGGAGGCTCAAACGTATTTAATGTGGGAAGAAGCAAAGCACAGCTTTTTGAAAAAGGGACTAACCGCATTACATTTAAGGATGTTGCCGGACAAGCTGCTGCCAAACAGGAAGTACAGGAAATTGTAGATTTCTTGAAACAGCCGCAAAAATATACGGAACTGGGTGGAAAGATTCCTAAAGGTGCTCTGCTTGTAGGCCCTCCGGGAACAGGTAAAACATTGTTAGCCAAAGCTGTGGCAGGTGAAGCCGATGTACCTTTCTTCTCTATTTCCGGTTCAGACTTTGTAGAAATGTTTGTCGGTGTCGGTGCTTCTCGCGTACGTGATTTGTTCCGTCAGGCAAAAGAAAAGTCGCCTTGTATCATCTTCATTGATGAAATTGATGCCGTAGGCCGTGCCCGTGGCAAAAACCCAAGCATGGGAGGAAATGACGAACGTGAAAATACATTGAACCAGCTTCTGACAGAGATGGACGGATTTGGTTCAAACAGTGGAGTCATTATCTTAGCGGCAACCAACCGTGTAGATATTTTGGACAAAGCCTTACTGCGTGCAGGACGTTTTGACCGACAAATATATGTAGACCTTCCTGACCTGAATGAACGAAAGGAAGTGTTTGGAGTTCATCTTAAACCTCTGAAGCTGGACAGCAGTGTAGACGTAGATTTATTAGCACGACAAACCCCTGGTTTCAGCGGTGCGGACATTGCCAATGTATGTAATGAAGCTGCTCTTATTGCAGCACGTCATCAAAAGAAGAGTGTAGATAAAGATGATTTCTTAGCTGCAATCGACCGTATCGTAGGTGGTCTGGAAAAGAAAACAAAAGTCATGACTGCCGCCGAAAAACGTGCCATTGCACTTCACGAAGCAGGTCACGCCACCATCTCATGGTTCCTGGAACATGCCAACCCGCTGATTAAAGTAACCATTGTCCCAAGAGGACGTGCGTTAGGAGCAGCATGGTATCTGCCTGAAGAACGACAGATCACTACTAAGGAACAAATGCTGGATGAAATGTGTGCCACATTAGGTGGACGTGCTGCTGAAGAAATTTTCATCGGACACATCTCCACCGGAGCAATGAATGACTTGGAAAGAGTCACCAAACAGGCTTATGGCATGATTGCATACGCAGGAATGAGTGACAAGCTTCCTAATCTCTGCTATTATAACAGCAATGAAGATTACAGCTTTACGAAACCTTACAGTGAGCATACAGCTGAGCTTATAGACCAGGAAGTACAGCACATGATTAATGAGCAGTACATGCGTGCAAAGGCCTTGCTGCAAGAACACAGTGAAGGCCACAACCAACTGGCACAGCTGTTAATTGACCAAGAAGTAATCTTTGCTGAAGATGTTGAAAAGATTTTCGGTAAACGTCCATGGACTTCCCGTTCGGAAGAAATTATGGCAGCCAATGAGCAGCTACCGGAAACCAAACAGCTGGAAAACAAGCAGGAAAATACGGATAATGAAAATAATTCTTCCTCTGAAAATAACATACCTTCACAGGAAGAAAACCAGGAAAAAGGAGAAGCATAACCGAATAAAAACCAACTAACGTGAAAAATAACTTTATTCAACGAGCAATTACGGGAATAATCTTCGTAGGAGTACTCATTGGTTGTATTCTTGGAGGTCCTATCTCTTTCACCCTATTGTTTGCTCTGATTACAGCCCTGACCATTCATGAATTCGGGGTTATCATCAGCAAACAGCCGGATGTAGAGATAAACAAACCTATATGTATGTTGGCCGGCGTATTTCTGTTCTTTGGTTTTGCCTATTTAGGAGTCATGCCTGGACAAACAGAAATACTGATTCCTTACTTATTTCTTATCATATACCTGCTTGTCAGCGAGCTATATTTAAAGAAAAAAAATCCACTGAACAATTGGGCCTATGCCATGATGAGCCAAATCTACATCGCACTTTCGTTTGCAATGTTAAACGTACTGGCCTATCATTCTATTGGAAATGAAGGAGAATTGTCAAATTACCAGGTACAGTACAACCCAATACTGCCGTTGTCAATATTTATTTTCACATGGATTAATGATACGGGAGCATATTGTACCGGTATGCTATTCGGAAAACATCGCTTGTTTGAACGAATTTCTCCTAAAAAATCATGGGAAGGTTCCATTGGCGGCGGAGTTTTCAGCATTATAGCTGCCATTGTGATGGCACATTACTTCCCATTCATGCCGATTAGTATCTGGATAGGACTAGCCCTGACCGTTGTAATATTCGGTACATTAGGCGATTTGACAGAATCGCTGCTTAAACGCACTATTGGAATAAAAGACTCAGGCAATATATTACCTGGTCATGGAGGCATGTTAGATCGCTTTGACAGCACTCTGATGGCGGTTCCGGCAGCGGTTGTTTATCTGTATATCATTTCTTTTATTGAATAATATAAGCAGAAAATTTATAACAGGTCCTTCAGTCTTACTGTAAGGACCTGTTGTATTTTTGAGATAAAAGTTCAACGATTTTTCCGGCTGCCCGTTCAGAAGCTCCTTCCTGTCCAAGAATTTTAATCAGCGCATCATAATTCTGCAACATTTGTTCACGAGTCATTTGCCCGGGTAGAATTGCTTCTAGTTGTTGTTCCACATTTTCTGCGGTCATACCATCAGCAACCAGTTCAGCCACCACTTCACGACCTGCAATCAGGTTGACCAAAGAAATATATTTTACTTTTAAAATATGCCGGCGTAAGAATGAAACCAGCTTTCCAGCAGCAGTATAATAACACACTACCTGAGGCACCCGGAACAAGGCGGTTTCGAGTGTAGCCGTACCACTGGTAACCAAAGCAGCTGTAGCATGACTCAGCAAGCTATATGTCCGACCAAATATAATTTTGGTATCATCCCCCATATAAGCCTGATAAAATTCAGGAGATATTCCAGGAGCTCCCGCAATAACAAACTGATATTCTGTATAGTTGCGGGATGCTTGTATCATCCGCTGCAAATTATCCTTAATTTCCTGCTTACGACTACCAGCCAACAACGCAATAATTGGCTTTTTATCCAACCCGTTACGAAGAGTAAATTCCTCAAAACTCTCGGCATATCCCTGCTTAAAACAATGTACAGCATCCACACATGGATTTCCGACATAATGAATGGGATAATTATACTTCTTGAAAAAATCCACTTCAAAAGGTAGTATAGAAAACAGCTCATCCACATCTCGTTTAATATTCTTGATGCGGTACTCCTTCCAAGCCCAGATTTTAGGAGAGATATAATAAAAAATAGGAATATTCGTATGCGCTTTTATATATTCAGCTATTTTCAGGTTAAACCCCGGATAATCCACCAAAATCAAGACATCAGGATTCCACTGAACAATATCTTTCTTGCACAAATCCATATTACGAAAGATTGTCCGCAAATGAAGCAACACCGGGATAAATCCCATGTATGCCATATCCTTATAATGCTTGACCAGTGAACCTCCTGCAGTCGCCATCAAATCGCCTCCGAAAAAACGAAACTCAGCTTTAGAATCTTTTGCTTGCAGTGCCTTCATTAAATTAGATGCATGCAAATCACCCGAGGCTTCACCTACAATTAAATAATATTTCATAGCTGCCAGTTCCAGTGATTCAATTGTTCCATCAAAGTATAAGCCGTTACATCTATCTGAGTAGGAGTAATGGCTACGTATCCATGATCTAATGCCCAATGGTCGGTATCTTGTGCCTCGGGTTCATCGTTCCGGTAAGAACCTGTAAGCCAATAATAATTTCCACCTCTTGGATGAACAGACTTTACAAACTCATTTGTCCAGACTCCGTCTGTTTGCCGACAAATACGCACTCCTTTCAAATCCTTTACATCAGGAAAATTTACATTCAAACAGGTTCCTACAGGTAATCCATGCTGCAAGACCTCTTCTACGATACGTTGTATATAAGGGAAAGTGGGCGTAAAATCTGCATCTTCCGCATGATTACAAAGAGAAAAACCGACTGAAGGTATTTTTTTCAGACATCCCTCTATAACAACTCCCATTGTACCTGAATAGTGCACATTGACAGAAGAGTTATCTCCATGATTAATTCCTCCGATCACCATATCAGGTGTACGGGGTACCAAGTCGTGCAAAGCCAGTTTCACACAGTCCACAGGAGTACCCGTACAACTGTACAATGAAAATCCCGGTGCAGACTCTATCTTTTTACAACGAAGCGGATGCTCTGAAGTAATGGAACCGGAAGCTCCTGAACGTGGGCCAGAAGGTGCTACTACCATCAAATCGGCCATTGGCCTTAATACTTTTATCAGTTCCTGAATGCCTTTTGCGGCAAATCCATCATCATTCGACAACAACAGAAATGGTTTCTCTTTCATCATATCTTTATTATCCAAACTTTTATGAGTGTAAAGTTACAACAAATCTTAATCTTACCAAACCACATCATGCAATTAGCTAAAAATATATATCTTTGCCCGCGTGAAGTTATTAACAGATGAGGTGAGTTTTCAACACTTTCCCAAAAGTCATGGAATTTTAATTGAAACTATCGTCATTTATTAGTTACTTCGCAATCAGAATAAACTGATTAATATGGGAAAAATTATTGCTTTAGCCAACCAAAAAGGAGGTGTAGGCAAAACTACTACCACTATAAATTTGGCTGCATCTTTAGCTACTCTCGAGAAGAAAGTACTAGTGATTGACGCTGACCCTCAGGCAAATGCCTCATCCGGCCTTGGTGTAGATTTGAAAGACATTGACTGTTCAATCTATGAATGTCTGATCAATCAGGCTGACATACGGGAAGCGATTTATACAACCGATATTGACGGATTAGACATCATACCTTCTCACATTGACCTGGTGGGTGCTGAAATCGAAATGCTGAATTTGGAGAACCGTGAGAAAATCATGCGACGCGCGTTAGAGCCGATGAAAAGCGAATACGATTACATTTTGATAGACTGTTCTCCATCGTTGGGTTTAATTACCATCAATGCCTTAACAGCTGCCGACTCTGTAATTATTCCAGTACAATGTGAGTATTTTGCGCTGGAAGGTATCAGCAAGCTTTTAAACACGATTAAGATTATCAAGACAAAACTAAATCCTTCATTAGAAATTGAAGGATTCCTGCTGACAATGTTCGACTCGCGCTTGCGTCTGGCCAACCAGATATACGACGAAGTGAAAAGACACTTCCAGGAACTGGTTTTCAAGACCATTATTCAGCGTAATGTCAAACTAAGTGAAGCACCCAGCCACGGTATTCCTGCTATTCTTTATGATGCAGAATCAACCGGAGCTAAAAACCATTTGGCTTTAGCCAATGAAATTATAACAAGAAATAGCAAATAAGTATATGGCAGTACAAAAAAAATTTGCATTAGGACGAGGACTTGATGCTCTGATATCCAACGAAGAAGTAAAAACTTCCGGATCATCATCCATCAACGAAATAGAACTGGACAAAATATCTGTAAACCCCAACCAGCCTCGTCGTGAATTTGATCCTATCGCCTTACAAGAACTGGCTGATTCCATTGCAGAAATAGGTATCATCCAGCCTATCACCTTACGTAAACTAAACGAAGATTCTTATCAAATTATTGCAGGTGAAAGACGATATAGGGCATCCATACTTGCTGGTCTAAAAACAATTCCAGCATACATTCGTACTGCAGACGACGAGAATGTGATGGAAATGGCCTTGATTGAAAACATTCAACGCGAAGACCTGAATTCTCTGGAAATCGCACTGGCCTACCAGCATTTAATTGAACAATATGAACTGACACAAGAACGCCTGAGCGAACGCATTGGCAAAAAACGAACAACCATAGCAAACTATTTACGTCTGCTAAAATTGCCAGCCCCCATCCAAGTAGCCTTGAAGAACAAGGAAATAGATATGGGACATGCACGTGCGTTATTAACTCTGGAAGATCCTAAAAATCAGATACGTATCTTTAATGAGACAGTCGCTCAAGGGTACTCCGTGCGTAAAGTGGAAGAAATTGTAAAAGCACTGGCTAACGGTGAAAGCATAAAAAGCGGAGGAAAAACAATCTCTGCCAAAGGCACACAATTATCTGAAGAATACTCTATGCTTCAAAATCATCTGTGCAATTTCTTTGGAACGAAAGTACAACTTTCCTGTACCAATAAAGGAAAAGGAAAGATCAGCATTCCTTTCAACAGCGATGCAGATCTGGAAAGAATTATGGAGATTCTGGATTCTTTGAAAAAAACGGAATAAACAAAAATAATTTGAGAGCACATACTTTTACATATATTCTGTCGCTTATCCTGCTATTCTGTATCCCCTGGGGGAATATGGAGGTAAATGCACAGCGAGCCCAAAAACGCAGGGAGGGCATACTGACAACTGATTCTATCCGCTCACAGAATCGGGCAGACAACCTGGCTTTGGCTGATACAACCAACCTGCAGCGAAAACTCGCATTAGAGGCACTGGAAGCCCCCTTAGATACTGCAGCCTTGGCAAGACAAAACGACTCCATTCAAAATACTCTGCCTCCCACTCAGGAGAAAAAACGCTGGATACCCAATTCTAACCGTACAGTATGGTTAGGACTCGTTATCCCTGGAGCCGGACAGATTTACAACCGGAAGTACTGGAAACTACCTATCATTTATGGAGGTTTCGTAGGATGTGCATACGCCTTGACATGGAACGGACAGATGTATAAGGATTATTCTCAAGCCTACCAAGACATTATGAGCGATAATCCCAATAACAACAGCTATATGGATTTCCTTCCTCCCGGAACAAATGTCAATGACCGTTTGGAGTATTGGCAGGAAATCTTCCGAAAACGAAAAGACCTTTATCGACGTCAACGCGATTTAAGTATATTTGCATTCATTGGTGTATATCTGCTATCAGTGATTGATGCCTATGTAGATGCTGAGCTGTCTGATTTTGATATCAGCAAAGACCTCAGCATGAAATGGGAGCCTACCGTGTTCAACGATGCATTCCGCAACCGTCCGCAAGGAGTTGGTTTGCAATGCTGTATTAAATTTTAAAAGATGAAAAGAATAATTTTTAGTTTACTTACTGCTGCAATCTGTAACGCTTCTTCTCTTTTTGCCCAACAGACAGAAAAAACGATTACCATACAAACCAATGGGCAGGAAGATGTAATAGATTTACCGGAAGGAATGATTACCACTACAGATAGTCTGTACTTGGACTGGATTTCCAAGCATTACATCAATCCTGCAGAAAACTGTACGATGACTACTCAAAATCCGGAAGTCAGCGATTCTATTTACATGGACCGCTTGCAGCGTATTCCTGCTATTATAGAAATGCCTTATAACGACATCATACGGAAGTTTATAGACATGTACTCTACCCGTCTCCGTCAAAAGGTATCATTTATGCTAAGCGCCAATAATCTATATATGCCTATTTTTGAAGAGGCACTGGATTTATACGATCTTCCGTTAGAATTAAAATACCTTCCCGTCATTGAATCGGCATTAAACCCGACAGCCACTTCGTCACAGGGCGCAGTAGGGTTATGGCAGTTCATGCTTCGCACGGGACAAGTATATGGGCTTAAGGTCAACTCACTTGTGGACGAACGCAGAGATCCGGTCAAATCTACTCGTGCTGCAGCACGTTACCTGAAAGATTTATATGATATATATCAGGACTGGAATCTCGTTCTGGCAGCCTATAACTGTGGACCTGGTACTATCAACAAGGCTATCCGCCGGGCTGGAGGCGAAAAGGATTTCTGGAAAATCTACAACTTCTTACCGAAAGAAACCCGAGGTTACGTACCTGCTTTCGTAGCTGCCAATTACATCATGACTTATTACTGTGAACATTATATCAGCCCTATGGAAATGAACATGCCAGAAAGTACCGATACTGTTCACATCAACCGTTCACTGAACCTAAATCAGGTGGCAGAAGTATGCAAGGTAGACATAGACCAGCTCCGCGCACTTAATCCAGAATTTAAAAAAGATATTATCCCTGGAAACGAAAAGCCATACGCACTACGATTGCCTACTCAAATAATGAGTTACTTCATTGACCACGAGGATAGTATCTATAATTATAAACCAGAAGTTTTTCAAACCCGTCGCAGCACCGTAACTGTCAGCAATACCACTACTAAAGGGAAAAATAGCGGAAAAGCTGTATACCACCGCATCCGTAACGGAGAGACATTAGGAGGCATTGCCGCTAAGTACGGAGTTAGCGTAAGCCAATTACGGAGACTGAACGGAATCAAGGGAAGCAGTATCCGGGCTGGCAAATCTCTACGCATCCGGTAAGAAAACCCCTCATTTGCTTGTTTGATTCGTATTTTTCTCTATTTTTGCATTATTGATTCAAAGAAAAGGGAGAGAATTATGACCGAGGAGAAACTTACGCAGGAACAGACAGATGAAAAAATGATTGATGAAGCATTTCAGGAGCTATTGGACCAATACCTGAAAAGTAAACATCGGAAAAAAGTCGAGATAATTACAAAAGCATTTAATTTCGCCCGACAGGCACACAAAGGAGTGCGCCGACGTTCGGGCGAGCCTTATATTCTACATCCTATCGCTGTAGCACGCATCGCCTGCGTAGAAATCGGCTTAGGATCTACCTCTATTTGTTCTGCTCTACTCCACGATGTAGTAGAAGATACTGACTATACCGTAGAGGATATCGAAAACTTGTTTGGACCTAAGATTGCTCAAATTGTAGATGGATTAACCAAAATTTCAGGAGGAATCTTCGGAGACAGAGCTTCTGCACAAGCTGAGAACTTTAAGAAGCTGCTTCTCACAATGAATGATGATATCCGTGTCATTCTTATAAAAATTGCCGACCGGTTGCATAATATGCGTACCTTAGGCTCCATGCTCCCAAGCAAACAATATAAAATTGCCGGGGAAACACTCTATATCTACGCTCCTCTCGCCAACCGACTGGGTCTGAATCGTATCAAAACAGAATTGGAAGATTTAAGTTTTAAATACGAACACCCAGAAGCTTACCAGCAAATCGAAGAAAAGCTAAAGGCTACTCAAGCTGAAAGAACCAACCTATTTGAAGAATTTACAGCTCCCATTCGCGAACAATTAGATAAAATGGGGCTTCCTTATCGTATTCTGGCACGTATCAAGTCTCCCTACTCCATCTGGAACAAGATGCAAAACAAACACATTATGTTTGAAGAAATCTATGACATACTTGCCGTACGTATCATTTTCACTCCTAAGAATGAAGAGGAAGAACTGAATGACTGCTTCAACATTTATGTAGCTATTTCCCGGATATATAAGCCTCATCCTGACCGTTTGCGCGATTGGGTCAGCCATCCAAAAGCCAATGGATATCAGGCTCTTCATGTGACATTGATGAGCAACAAAGGACAGTGGATTGAAGTTCAGATCAGAAGTGAGCGAATGAATGATGTAGCAGAACAAGGTTTTGCTGCACACTGGAAATACAAAGAAGGAGGAGGAAGTGAAGACGAAGGAGAGCTTAGCAAATGGCTGAAAACCATCAAAGAAATTTTGGATGATCCGCAGCCCGATGCCCTTGACTTTCTGGATACAATCAAGCTTAATCTTTTCGCATCTGAGATATTTGTATTTACTCCTAAGGGTGAAATTAAAACAATGCCTCAGAATGCAACCGCACTCGATTTTGCCTTCTCCATTCATACATTCTTAGGAAGCCATTGTATTGGAGCTAAAGTAAACCATAAACTGGTACCACTGAGCCATAAACTGCAAAGTGGAGATCAGGTAGAAATTCTGACTTCAAAATCACAGAAAGTACAACCTTCATGGATTAATTTTGCCACGACAGCAAAAGCCAAGGCTAAAATATTATCCATCCTCAAAAGAGAACGAAAGGAAGTCCAGCAGGCCGGAGAAGACATGCTGCATGAATTCCTTAAGAAAGAAGGCATTGAAGCTACTGAAACGAACATCCAGAAGCTTTGTACCCTTCATAAACTAAAAACTCCTGAAGACTTGATGTACCAGATCGGGCAAAAAGTTTTCACCTTAGGAGATTTGGAAAAGAATGAGTTAAAAGAAAAATCCACTCCCACAAACTGGAAAAAATACATTGCATTTGCATTTGGAGGAGGAAGCAAACCCAAATCTCAGGATAATGCATCTTCCAAAGAAAAACCTGCTTTGAACATTGACAAGAAGAAAATTGTCAAGCTTACGCCTGAAGAAATTCAGAAGCACTACATCATTGCAGACTGCTGTAAACCAATTCCCGGAGATGATGTCTTAGGATATATTGACGACAACAATCGAATTATTATCCATAAGCGCCAATGCCCGATAGCTACGCAACTGAAAACCAGCTTTGGCAACAGATTATTGGCCGTACAATGGGAAACAGGTAAAGCACTTAACTTCCCGGTAAATGTATACATGAAAGGAATCGATGGAATTGGAGTGCTTAACCAAGTAACAGGAATTATATCCCAACAGTTGAACGTAAATATTCACAAATTGAATATCGAGTCCAATGATGGCATTTTTGAAGGCCGAATTCAATTGTTTGTACACGATGTAGATGATGTAAATACCATCTGCGAGAATCTTAAGAAATTAGACCACATCAAGAAAGTCACCCGAATAGAAAACTTCGATGACACCATTACCGATTAAAAACTTGCTGCTGTCGCATTTTCTTTATAATCAATCCGATAAAAAATCTTACTCAAATTCAGGGCTGGTTTCTCCGCTGAGATACCGGCCTCTTTTGTTTGTAAAGAAATCCTGAACTTTTTCATGAAATATCCGTCCGTTATTTCCCGAAGACAAAACCAGATTTACCTCGACACGTACGTGACGAGGTCATGACACGTTCGTGCGGAGAGGTCGACACGTACGTGTCGAGGTCTTAACACGAACGTGTTGTGATATCATCGTAAAGACATTTCCTGTACAACTTCTATTGCATCGGACAATAATATAGAACAGCTCTATCCAAATAGAGCTGCAGATTTTTATATAGCTTTTCTGATGGAACTGACTGATAAAATGGGGAAAGAATAAGAGCTTAAAAAAACAAAAAAAACCGCTGATGTTCAGCGGTTTAATAATCATCGTGGACCTGGAGGGAGTCGAACCCTCGTCCAAACAAGGAAGCCATATGCTTTCTACATGCTTATCTCTGCCTTCGGTTTTCGTGCATAAGCAAGACCAGAGCCACCCACTTATACCTTAGTTCCTAAAATTTCATTTCAGTCGCGGAACGAGACCAAAACTATTTCCGAATTTGCTGCACCGCTAAACCAAACGCTTCGGAACAAGAGCTTTTGAGCGATGTCTCGTTTCCATCACTTTGACGGAAATAAAGCTAATCTACTGTACTTCGATTAAGCAGCGAGAGCATAGTTTTCGTTGCCAGATAATTGTTCAGTAACTGAGATTATAGTGCAAATCACTGACGCACTGCATGCTTACATACCACATCTCTCGCTGTCAAAACCAAACAAGCCCAAGATTAGTATCAATTTTCTGCAAAGATAGTAAATCAAATACTATTTACAAAAAAAGAGAGGTAAATTCACTTGACTTTCATCCCAGCCGGCAAATTTACCCCTCTATTTTCAGACTAATTAATTATTAATGATGGAATAAACGGATTCCCGTAAATGCCATTGCAATACCGTATTTATCGCAAGTTTCAATCACATGGTCATCACGCACAGAACCTCCTGCCTGAGCAATATATTCCACGCCACTCTTGTGAGCACGTTCAATATTATCTCCAAACGGGAAGAAAGCATCCGAACCCAATGATACTCCCTTCAATGTATCAAGCCAAGCACGTTTTTCTTCGCGTGTCAATACTTCAGGTTTCTCAGTGAAGAACTGCTGCCATACTCCATCAGCCAATACATCGTCATGATCTTCGCTAATATAAATATCGATGGTATTATCACGATCGGCACGACGGATCTTTTCTACCCAAGGCAAATTCAGCACCTTCGGATGCTGGCGCAAATACCAGATATCAGCCTTATTACCAGCCAGGCGAGTACAATGGATACGGCTCTGCTGTCCGGCACCAATACCGATAGCCTGTCCATCTTTCACGTAGCAAACAGAATTAGACTGAGTATATTTCAAAGTGATTAATGCAATCATCAAATCACGTTTAGCAGCTTCAGGGAAATTCTTATTCTGAGTCGGAATATTCTCAAACAATTCTGCTCCATTCAATTTCACCTCATTACGTCCCTGCTCAAAAGTGATACCAAACACATCCTTCCGTTCAATGGGATTCGGACGATATGCCGGATCAATTTTAATCACGTTATAAGTACCCTTACGTTTATTTTTCAGAATTTCAAGGGCTGCGTCAGTGTATCCCGGAGCAATCACTCCGTCAGAAACCTCACGATTGATAAAACGAGCTGTTTCTTCATCACAGACGTCACTCAAAGCTATAAAATCGCCATACGATGACATACGGTCTGCTCCACGAGCGCGCACATACGCATTTGCCAACGGAGACAAAGGTAAATTATCCACGAAATAAATCTTTTTCATGGTTTCATCCAGTTCCAGACCGATTGCGGCTCCGGCAGGACTCACGTGCTTGAACGAAGTTGCAGCCGGCATTCCGGTAGCTTCTTTCAATTCTTTCACCAACTGCCATCCGTTAAACGCATCCAGGAAGTTAATGTATCCAGGACGTCCGTTCAATACTTCAATAGGCAGTTCTCCCTCCTGCATGAAAATGCGGGCCGGCTTCTGGTTAGGGTTACAGCCGTACTTGAGTTCGAGTTCTTTAGCCATATTTTAATAGTTTGGTTGAATTTTCTACAAAAGTACGAAAAAATCAGAAGCTTCTTCATGATAAGTGCATGATTTTAAGAATTCCTCCAAAAGCCAACTGAAATATCACAAAATAAATCTGTATTTTTGCCCATATTCTATACAAAATATAAATGTTATGATAGACGAATTATTAAACTTCAACAAGACTTTCGTAGAAACCAAGGGATACGAAAAGTACATTACGAACAAATACCCTGACAAAAAAATCGCCATTGTCACTTGTATGGATACTCGCCTGACAGAGCTACTTCCCGCAGCCTTAGGAATAAAAAACGGTGATGTCAAAATCATCAAGAATGCCGGAGGTACCATCACTCACCCTTTCGGTAGTGCCATGCGAAGCTTGCTTGTGGCAATCTATGAATTAGGAGTGGAAGAAGTCATGATTATCGGACATACCGATTGTGGCGTACAGCACATGGACAGTGAAACCATGTTACAGCACATGCGTGAAAGAGGAATTTCACAAGACCATATTGAAATGATGCAATATTGTGACATCAACCTTAACTCATGGCTCAGCGGATTTAACGACACGGAAGAAGCCGTACAAAAGAGTGTACACATCGTACGCCATCACCCGCTCGTACCTCAAGACATAAAAGTAAGAGGATTTATCATGAACTCCACAACCGGAAATCTTACTGAAATAGAAGACAAATAAAACAATAAAAGCCGATAAAGGAGATTAACCCTTTATCGGCTTTCTTTAAGTACACAAAATTATCTTTCTTCTGTAAGCGCAATCATTGAAACTTCCTGAGGCACATAATCTCCCTGGAAGAAGCGGCTGGCACGAAGCAAATGACGCCAGATACTTACCAACTCCTGAGATTCCTGAAGAATATTCAAATATACCATAGATGCCTTCAAGCTTGCATTATCACCTTCCTGCATACGGTTCATCTGCTGTTTACGCAAAGCAGAGATACGATTTTTCAGGTCATCTCCTTTTTTCAGAATGTCATCCGCTTCTTCATAATTATCCTGGCTGATAGCCACTTTGGCACGTTCCATCAGTTTGCATAATTCATCACGTACAGGCAAGAATTCTTTTACACAATCCGGAGAAATCGGATTAAAGTTGTTGTCCACATGTTCTTTACACGGTTCACAAATTCGCTTCAAGCAATAAAGCATCTGTTCGCAACTGTTACTTCCCAAGTGGAACCAAGTATTCTTTTCCATAGCCACGGTTATTGGCAAACGGCGGAGACCAAGTATTTCTTTACGACGACGTTTCTTCAACATTTTCTTCTGGTCGTCCGTCGCATTCATAGCCTTTCGTAAGCTACGCAAATCTTCATTGATGAACCCGTCGGTTACCTGCACATACGTCTTCTCACAGAAACCCACGTAATCAGTCAGTGTTTCCTGCACATGCTGACGGAGCAGAGCCAATGTTTCACTCTTGTCTTTGCTGCTCATCATACGTTTGAACACATCATCCTGGCTTTCTACCTTTTCCTTCTTGCTATATCTGATGTTACTACGAACCAGAAGTACGACTGCCACCACAATAAAAGCAAACATACCGAAGAAACTGGTGTAAAACATAACGAATGTAACCAAGGCACAAATAGTAAATGCGACAAAAGCAGTGATAAACCAGCCCCCAATCACAGAAAGCACGCCCGTGATACGATAGACCGCACTTTCACGGCTCCAGGCACGGTCGGCCAGCGAACTACCCATCGCTACGATGAAGGTCACATAAGTAGTAGACAAAGGCAGCTTCATGGTTGTACCCATGATAATCAGCAATCCGGACAATACCAGGTTCACCGAAGCACGTACCATATCAAAAGCGGCCCCGTCAGCCAAAATAATCTCATCTTTATTGAAGCGGCCGTCAATCCAACGACGTACATTTACCGGAATCACACGTACCAGAAAATCATTGATACTCGTTGCACGACGCACAATCACACGTGCCAGTGCAGAAGAGCCGAACATCTCATCTCCTTCCTCCTGACGAGCCAGGTCGACAGAGGTCTTGATTACATTCTTGGCTTTTTTAGAAGTGGCCAGTGCATAGACCATAATCACACCGGAAATGACCAGGAAAATCAGCGGAGTCTGTGCGGAAGACATAAGGGAAGACATCATGAAATCATGGATACCGGCTCCATTCGAATTGGCCACATAGTCTGTATAGGCAGAAAAACCGGCCAGAGGCACACCGATAAAGTTAACCAGGTCATTCCCGGCAAATGCCAAAGCCAACGAAAAAGTCCCCAACAAAACTATCACCTTGAAGACATTCACCCTACACCAGTGGAGCACCTGCATCAACACGGTAAATATCACAAAACAGCCTCCCACCAGCATCGCGGTATTCTCCTGAATCCAGGCCAACGCTTCCGGAGTCATGAACGAAGCACTTTTAAGTCCATTGATAATAATAAAATAGCTCAACGATGTAACAGCTACACCGCCAAATATTCCAATGGTCCAGGAAAGATTCTTTTTATAGTTAAAGCTGAAAATCAAGCGGGAAAGATATTGTACCACAGTTCCTGCGATAAAAGCAACGGCCACAGAAAGGAAGATACCCATAATGACCGAAAGCGCCTTTTCCGTATTCATCATGTCGCCCAGACTCAACAGTCCGGTTTCATCGCCGAGTATTTTCAGTATTGCCAGAATAAATGTACCTCCCAGCAATTCGAACACCATGGATACAGTCGTGGAAGTAGGAAGCCCCAATGTATTGAACACATCCAGCAGTACCACATCTGTTACCATTACAGCCAACAAGATACACATAATCTCATAGAAGCTGAAATTTACCGGATGAAAGATACCATGACGCGCAATATCCATCATTCCATTACTCAGTACGGCACCAAAGAAGACACCGATAGCCGCCACAATAATAATTGTTTTAAACTTTGCGACTTTTGCCCCCACCGCCGAATTCATAAAATTCACGGCGTCATTACTAACGCCCACCAGCAAATCAAAGACCGCCAGCATGAACAGGAAAATAACAATCCCCAGATAAATAGTTTCCATATTTGTTTTGCTAAGTTTTTTCCGGGTGCAAAAATATTTCATTTGTGTTATAATCAAATGTCATATATATTACAATCCTGTTACAAAATAAAAGAAGAAACGGAAAATGCGTCCTTCCAGCTTCGCCATGCGTGGTCTAAAACTATCATTGATAATGTAAAAAAAAGATATTTTATACAGTGTATCCTATATTAATCACTCGAAAATTCGTAATTTTGCGGCAGAATTCAAAAAATCAAATAATTATGTCAGAATCAAAAAGAATAAAGACCGCATTGGTGTCTGTTTACCATAAAGACGGTTTGGATGCCATCCTGGCAAAACTGCATGCAGAAGGTGTGGAATTTCTTTCTACGGGAGGTACACGACAGTTCATCGAATCATTAGGCTATCCTTGCAAGGCTGTAGAAGATATTACCACTTATCCTTCTATTCTTGGAGGACGCGTTAAGACATTACACCCTAAAATCTTTGGAGGTATCCTCTGCCGCAGAGAACTGGAAGGCGACCAGAAGCAGGTTGCTCAGTATGAAATTCCAGAGATTGACCTGGTTATTGTAGACTTGTATCCTTTTGAAGATACAGTTGCAAGCGGTGCAGCAGAACAAGACATCATCGAAAAAATCGATATAGGCGGTATCTCATTGATTCGTGCCGGAGCTAAGAACTTCAATGATGTAGTAATCGTAGCCAGCAAGCATCAATACCAACCCTTATTGGAAATCCTCAACAAACAGGGAGCTGTAACCACACGCGAACAACGCCGTTGGTTTGCAGGTGAAGCATTTACTGTTTCTTCACACTACGACACTGCTATCCGCGATTATTTCAAAAAATAATTGTGCTGGCAGTCATTCAGTCTTCCTAAAACGGATTTATTAATTTCAAAATTCTAGACTTATATTAAAGGAATGGGATTATTCTCCTTTACACAAAACATAGCGATGGACCTTGGCACAGCCAATACCATCATTATCAGCAATGACAAGATTGTGGTAGACGAACCATCTGTTGTTGCATTGGATCGTCGCACAGACAAGATGATTGCCGTAGGTGAACGTGCCAAGCTGATGTACGAAAAAGAAAATCCGAACATTCGCACTGTACGCCCGTTACGTGACGGTGTTATTGCCGACTTCAACGCTTGCGAACAGATGATGCGCGGATTGATTAAAAAAGTAAATACAGGACGCCATTTCTTCACTCCCTCTTTGCGTATGGTAATCGGAGTACCTTCCGGTTCTACAGAAGTAGAATTACGTGCCGTACGTGACAGCGCGGAACATGCAGGAGGACGTGATGTCTACCTGATATTCGAACCTATGGCTGCAGCTATCGGTATCGGACTGGATGTAGAAGCTCCGGAAGGTAACATGGTAGTTGACATAGGTGGAGGTTCTACGGAAATCGCCGTCATTTCTTTGGGAGGTATTGTTTCAAATAACTCTATCCGTGTAGCCGGAGATGATTTGACAGCTGATATTCAGGAATACATGAGCCGCCAGCACAATGTCAAAGTCAGTGAAAGAATGGCAGAGCGTATCAAGATTCACGTAGGTGCAGCCATGACAGACCTGGGAGATGATGCACCTGAAGATTATATCGTACGTGGTCCAAACAGAATCACTGCCCTGCCGATGGAGGTTCCGGTATGCTATCAGGAAATCGCGCATTGTATGGAAAAGAGCATTGCCAAAATAGAAACAGCTATTTTAAGTGCCTTAGAAAATACACCTCCTGAATTGTATGCCGACATTGTAAACAATGGTATCTATCTGGCTGGAGGCGGAGCGCTTCTGAGAGGACTTGACAAACGACTGACAGATAAAATCAACATTCCTTTCCATATTGCTGAAGATCCTTTGCTGAGCGTAGCCAAGGGAACAGGCATTGCACTGAAGAATGTAGATCGTTTCTCATTCCTGATGAGATAATATCATAAAAATTGAAAATGAAGAGATTTCAGATTTCTTCATTTTCAATTTTCATTTTTTCGTTTATACACCATTCGGATTCTCTGACATGCGAAACCTGCTCAATTTTCTGCTGAAATATAATCACTGGTTCCTTTTCGTTCTATTAGAGGTTATTTCACTTACCCTGCTGTTCCGTTTCAACAACTATCAGGGAAGTGCTTTCTTTACTTCTGCCAACTACCTCGCAGGAATAGTATACGAAGCCTCCAGTCAAGTAACACGCTATTTTGGCCTGACAGAAGTCAACAAGGACCTAACTACACGAAATGTCGAATTGGAAATTGAAGTGGAACGCTTGTCACAAGCCTTAGAACAATATACACAAGACACTACAGGAGTGGCTAACCTGCGTAAAGAAGCATTAAAAGACTATGTGCTATATGATGCAAGAGTAGTCAATAACAGCATCACACACCCCAACAATTTCATTACCATCGACAAAGGAGAGGCCGACGGCATCCGCCCGGAAATGGGAGTCGTATGTGGAAACGGAGTAGTCGGCATTGTTTATCTCACAGGAAAGCATCATGCCATTGTACTGCCCGTATTAAATTCCAAAAGCAGCATCAGCTGTAAAATCAAACGAACCTCTTATTTTGGTTTCCTGAAATGGGAAGGAGGTTCTTCACAATATGCCTACGTCAAAGATATGCCCCGACACTCCGAATTCTCATTGGGCGATACGATTGTAACAAGTGGGCATAGTGCTGTTTTTCCAGCCGGGATTCCCGTAGGAACCGTAGATGATATGGAAGACAGTCACGACGGACTATCTTATCTGCTCAAAGTCAATCTATTCACAGACTTTGCCCGACTGAACAATGTCAGGGTTTTAGGGTCATTCAACGGCACTGAGCAGGCACAACTTGAGGACAGCATACATTCAATGCAACCATAAAAATTAACGATACAGAAAGCCAAGGTAATTATGCAATATATCATACGTCTTGAATGGTTCATCATACTTGTCTTACTGCAAGTACTGGTACTCAACCACATTCATTTTGAACAATATGCCACACCGTTGTTCTATATCTACTTTTTATTGAAGATAGATTCAGACAACAGCCGTAAGGGATTAATGTTATGGGCCTTTTCTTTAGGACTTTGCATCGATATTTTCAGCAATACACCAGGATTAAACGCTGCCACATCTGTATTTACTGCCTTCTGCCGCCCATGGATTCTCAGATTGTTTTCCTTGCGTGACATTACAGACAACTTTGAACCAGGCATGTATCAGATGGGATTTGCTTCATTCTTCCGATATACAATAGTTCTTGTTTTATTACATGCTTTCATACTGAATATCTTGGATACATTCTCATTGGCCAACATGCCCACGCTGTTGCTGAAAATTGCCAGTGATACAATTGTCACGCTCATATTCATCTTATGTGTTGATTCTGTCAGGAGGAAAAAATAGTGGAAAGAAACTACGATCTTGAAAAGCGAAAATATGTAATTGGCGGTGCAGTCATTGTGATTGTGCTGATTTTTCTTATACGTTTACTTTCACTACAAATCATGAGTGAAGACTACAAGAAAAATGCTGACAGCAACGCTTTTCTCAAAAAAATACAATATCCAAGCCGAGGAGTCATATACGACCGGAATGAAAAACTGCTGGTTTATAATCAGGCTGCTTACGACATCACTGTGATTATGAAAGAAATTACGGAGCTGGATACCATGGATTTATGCCAAACACTGAAAATCTCACCGGAGTTTCTGCGAAAAAAATTCCGTGACATGAAAGATCGCCGGCTTAATCCTGGCTACTCCCCTTACACCAACCAGGTATTTCTTACCCAGCTGTCGGCCGAAGATTGTGGTGTGTTCCAGGAAAAACTGTTTAAGTTTCCAGGATTCTATATCCAGCGACGTACCATCCGACAATATACCTACAATGCCGGAGCTCACATCCTGGGAGATATTGCCGAAGTTTCCAAATCCGATATGGAAAAGGATGAATACTATATTCCCGGCGACTTTATCGGTAAATTAGGTGTAGAGCGTTCTTACGAAAAGCAGTTACGAGGAGAAAAAGGTATCGAAATATTGTTGCGTGATGCCCGAGGACGAATCCAAGGGAATTACATGGACGGGAAATTCGATAAAGCTCCTGTAGCAGGAAAAAACCTGCGACTGAGTCTGGACATCGAACTTCAGGAGCTGGGAGAACGTCTGTTGGAAGGAAAAATCGGAAGTATTGTAGCCATAGAACCATCTACAGGCGAAGTACTCTGCCTAGTTTCTTCACCGACTTACGATCCTCGAAAAATGGTCGGAAGAAACCGCGGTAAGAACCACCTGATACTGGCACGTGACCCCTGGAAGCCTTTACTGAACCGTGCCATCATGGGTACCTATCCGCCAGGCTCCACTTTCAAGACCTCACAGGCACTGACCTTCCTGCAAGAGGGAATTATAACCACCCAGACCAGTTATCCGTGTTTTGGTGGATTCAACTTCCGGGGACTTCATGTTGGCTGCCACGGTCACCCCTCGCCGCTTTCACTGATTCCGGCATTAGCAACTTCCTGCAACGGATATTTCTGCTGGGGGCTCTATTACATGATTGGCGCCCGAAAGAAATACGGAACCGTACAAAAAGCCATGAACACCTGGAGAGATTATATGGTATCCATGGGATTCGGTTATCCGTTGGGAATCGACCTTCCCGGAGAAAAAAGAGGATTTATTCCCAATGCAAGCGTCTACGACAAAGCTTACCGGGGCTCATGGAATGGACTGACCATCATCAGTATTTCCATCGGGCAAGGTGAGGTCACACTGACTCCATTACAAATAGCCAACTTAGGAGCAACCATTGCCAACAGAGGCTATTTTATCACCCCCCATGTAGTGAAGGAAGTAGAAGGTGAACCACTCGACACCCTTTACACACAAAAAAGATATACCATGGTAGACCGTTCCCACTATGAGGAGGTGGTGCAAGGTATGCGCTCTGCCGTATTGGGCGGAACCTGTAGAGGAGCCAACCTGCCCGACATCGAGGTATGTGGAAAAACCGGAACGGCCCAGAACCGTGGAAAAGACCACTCTGCCTTTATGGGATTTGCTCCCATGAAAGATCCCAAGATTGCCATAGCAGTCTATG
>OGZD01001194.1_pt1 | contig 21531 bp, 20 predicted proteins | sample 1576701 | NCBI WGS metagenome assembly OGZD01 (sample SAMEA3541487, study PRJEB24748) | human gut metagenome | biome: human gut; feature: human-associated habitat; material: faeces | place: China | collected 2012
TTTATTTTATAATTCTTAATAAATAGTCAATAATTTACAATTAATAGTTTATAGTTAGACCTACGGCATCAATGCTGTAAACTGTTAACTATCACTATAAACTATTAACTAGTACTGTACCGTAATCAGTCCCTTTACAAGGCATGCCTGTCTGTATCCCAGGGAGCGAACCTTGGCGAGTATCTTCTGGGCTTCAGCTAAGCTGCGGAAGTTGCCCATTCGGCAAATCCATCTTGGTGAGTAGAAATGAACATAAACCGGCTGTTCTGGGAAATGAACTTTTAGCTGGTTGCCTGTCCGTTCTGCTTTCAGACGGTCGTTACGTGAATTGCCGCCAGCAAAAGCCTGTACTCTATATCCTGTAACCTTATAGCTTTTGCGCATCACTTTCTTGCGCATATCCACTACAGGTGTCTCTTTTTCTTCGTTTTTGTTCTCTGCCTTTTGGGCATTGTTCACGTGGGCATTCTCTCGGGTTGCCTCACGATGCTGTGGCTCAGCCTTTTTCAGGGAATCAGGACCCTGCTTGTGCTGAGTTTCAGGCTCTTTTTCTTTTTTCTGTGGGGTAGTCTTAGTCTTGTCGTCTTGTGGAATCACTTGTTTGCCGTTTACCAGTTCATCAATCGCCTTACTTTGGTTCACGGTTACAACACCCTTTCCCGGTTCCTTCTTTTTGAGATGGTCCAGGTAGTTCTGCGCATTAGCTGTGAATGTTGAGCAGAGGATCATAATCAATAATGTGACGAATTGTTTCATGACTATTCCTTTTATTTTTTTGTCATCTTGTTTTAAAACAGCACCTTATTTTTGGATCTCTATATATAATAAGGTGTAATGAAGAATGAAGGGATGCGCTTCACGAGAAGGCATCCCTTCGGGAAATGTAATATCCTTATGAGATTACTTCTTCCAAGCGTCGATGATACCCTTGAAGTCAGCAGCCTTCAAAGAAGCACCACCGATCAAACCACCGTCGATGTTTGGCTTAGCGAAGAGCTCAGGAGCGTTGCTAGCCTTGCAGCTACCACCGTAGAGGATTGAAGTCTCCTCAGCAGCCTCGTTGCCATACTTCTCTGCTACGATAGAGCGGATGTATGCCAACATCTCTTCAGCCTGGTCAGAAGTAGCAGTCTTACCTGTACCGATAGCCCAGATTGGCTCGTAAGCAAGGATGATGTTCTTCCAAGCGTCAGCGCTCAAGTGGAATACTGAACCTTCCAACTCAGCCTTTACTACCTCGTTCTGCTTCTCAGCCTCACGCTCCTCGAGAGTCTCACCGCAGCAGAAGATAACCTTCAAACCGTTAGCCAAAGCCAACTCTACCTTCTCCTTCAAGATCTCTGCTGTCTCGCCATAGTACTGACGACGCTCTGAGTGGCCGAGGATAACATACTGAGCACCTGTGCTCTTTACCATCTCTGCTGAAACCTCACCAGTGAAAGCACCCTTAGCCTTGTCTGCGCAGTTCTCTGCACCAAGACCTACAATCTCTGAATCCAAAACCTGAGCTACTGAAGCCAAGTGGATGAATGGAGTACAGATTACTACGTCGCAGTTTGGTTTGTCTGCTACCAATGCCTCGTTGATCTCCTTGGCGAGAGCAACACCGTCCTGCAGGTTCATGTTCATTTTCCAGTTACCTGCTACAATTTTCTTTCTCATTTTTCTTTTCTTTTTAAAAGTTGATAATATTCTGTTCGAATTCTCTTTCTTTCTGATCCAGGCGCCCCAAGCCCAGAGCCGGTCGGCAATGGTGAGGAGTACCAGTGGAATGATGAACCAGGAGATGATGCCGGCTATCTTCTTGGCGGCACTTACTTCCGGCATCTTGCCTATCTCGGTCTTCTCCAGTGGCTTGTCACCAATCTCTGCCATGTCAGGCAAATCGTTGTGGCTCCATTTCTGGATGATGGTTCCGTTCTTCAGCAGAAGAAGACCTGGGTTGCTGCGGATTACCGTTTTCAGCGTAGTCTCGTCTGTGACATAGAAGGGATATTCCGCTCCTGTTATGTCCTGCCAGTGCTTGATGGCTTTCTCCGTACTTGCCGTGAGGCAGAGAAAACGGTAGTCATGGTCATTGGCATATTCGTAAATCTCATCGATATTGCCGAAGTTGCTGTCATCGGCAAATTCAAGATGTGGCGAAACCAGGAGGAAGGTATAGCCTTTATCGTGAATCACTTCCTGGGTAATGTCTTCTCCCGTCTTGGCATCAGCTATGCTGAAGTCGTGGATTGGAGGTACGTAACCTTCTTCGGTCTGAACCGTCTTGCTGTCGATGAAGGTCCAGGTAGAGTCGGGATAGTTGTCTATCGTAAACTCCTTCCGCTCTCCGTTCTTCTCCAGGATGAAGGTGGTATCAAACTTGGGTTGCTTGGCTCCTTTCGGTATCTCCATGCCCTTGGCGATGTTGACACCTATATGATAAGGACGGAAGTCGAATTGCGGAAGATACCACAGACTCCAGATACTCATCACGATGGAGAAGAGGAAGGTGTAGTTGATCACCACCCACTGGGTCTGTCTCGAGATGAGTCTCTGCATCTCCAGCGGCTTTCTCCAAAGCAGGACGGCGAATATCAGGAGGATGATGTTCTTGATGAATGTCTCCATATTGGTGAGCACTACGGCATCACCGAAGCATCCGCAATCCTTTACTGGGTCTGCGATAACGATCCACAGGGTAATCAGCGTCATCACGCTCATCACGGCAAGGGTGATCTTGCTCATCAGTCTCCGTCGGATGGCGAAGAGGAGGAAGATACCGATGGCAAACTCTGCAGTGGCTAGTAATACCGACATCACCAGGGTGCTCCATGAAGGGAACATCCAGTCGATGTGCAGCGCCTCCAGATAGTCGGTTATCTTGTATTGCGTGCCTAATGGGTCAATTCCCTTCACAAATCCTGAGAAAATGAAGGTTATTGCCATCAGCAGTCGCCCGATATTGACCGCTATCTTTGTTAATATGTGAGTTGCCTTATTCTTCATCATTTTATATTTTTACTTCTCGCTCATTTTGATGGCACCGAAGACGGCATAGTTGATGATGTCCATATAGTTGGCATCAATACCTTCAGAAACGAGGGTAGCGCCTGCGATGTCTTCAATTTCCTTTACGCGCTGAATCTTGGTCAGGATGAAGTCTGTATAACTGCTGACTCTCATCGAGCGCCATGCTTCATCATAGTCATGGTTCTTCTTGAGCATCAGTTCCAGTGCCTCCTTTGCATGGAGGTCGTATAGTTTCATAGCCTCTTCGGGTGTCATATCCACCTCATCCACGAAAGGCTTTTCTAGCTGGATGAGTCCTATGATACCATAATTGATAAGGGCAATGAACTCCGGACGGATACCTTCGCCAACCAGAGATTCTTTCTTGATTTCGAGCGAGCGGATGCGCTTCGCCTTGATATAGAGCTGGTCTGTCAGAGAAGAAGGGCGCAAGATTCTCCAAGAGGCTCCATAATCATGAAGCTTCTTCTCAAATAATGTCCTGCATTCACTCATGACATCCTTAAACTGCTGTTCTGTTTTCAATAAATCTGCCATAATAATTTCGAAATTCGGTGCAAATTTACGCATTTATTATGAAATAGCCAAATAATTATTTTGTTTTTCGCTTAAAATACAGTAACTTTGCACCCCGAAAGTAAAAAGAGTATGAGAAATTTGACCAATGCCGAACTGGCACAGATACTGGATAAGGATATATTTCATAAGATTTCAGAGGCAGCAGATGGGCTGTCTGTGGAGTGTTATGTAGTAGGTGGATATGTGCGTGACCTCTTCCTGGAGCGACCTTCCAATGATATTGATGTCGTTGTGGTTGGTAGCGGTATAGAGGTAGCTTCTGCCTTGAAGAAGATGCTCGGGAGAAAGGCGCATCTCTCTGTGTTCCGTAATTTCGGAACAGCACAAGTGAAATATCAGGATACAGAAGTGGAGTTTGTTGGCGCCCGTAAGGAGAGCTATCATCGCGATTCCAGAAAGCCTATTGTGGAAGATGGAACGCTGGAGGATGACCAGAATCGCCGCGACTTTACCATCAATGCGATGGCTATCTGCCTGAACAAAGACCGTTTTGGAGAACTCGTAGATCCTTTTGATGGTGTCTACGATATGGAAGATGGCATTATTGCCACTCCGCTCGACCCGGATATCACTTTTTCTGATGACCCGCTGCGTATGATGCGTTGCGTGCGTTTTGCTACCCAACTCAATTTCCAGATAGAGGAGGAGACCTATGATGCGCTCTCCCGTAATGCCGAGCGCCTGAAGATTATCAGTGCTGAGCGAATCTGCGACGAGATGAACAAGATTATGCTCTCCAAGCACCCAAGCAGCGGTTTCTATTACCTGAAAGATACAGGTCTGCTCGATCTCATTCTGCCAGAACTGGTTGCGATGGACAAGGTGGAAACCCGTAACGGCAGGGCACATAAGAATAATTACGACCATACGATGGAGGTGCTCGAGAATGTGTGTAAGCATTCAGATAACCTCTGGCTCCGCTGGGCTGCTCTCTTCCACGACATCGGTAAACCGAAGAGCAAGCGCTGGGACAACAATATCGGCTGGACATTTCACAGTCATAATATAATAGGTGCAAAGATGATTCCTGGTATCTTCCGCCGTATGAAACTTCCGATGGATGCGAAGATGAAGTATGTGCAGAAACTGGTAGAACTCCACATGCGTCCGATTGTGATTGCTGATGAGGAGGTTACCGACAGTGCCGTACGCCGCCTGCTGAATGATGCCGGCGATGACATCAACGACCTGATGACGCTCTGCGAGGCTGATATCACCAGCAAGAATCAGGTGCGCAAGCAGCGCTTTCTGGATAATTTCAAGATGGTGCGCGAGAAACTGGTTGATTTGCAGGAACGTGATTACAAGCGACTTCTCCAGCCATGCATCGATGGTAATGAGATTATGGAGATATTCCATCTTACACCTTGCCGTGAGGTAGGCACCCTGAAGCAGTATCTCAAGGATGCTGTATTGGACAATAAGGTGGCTAATGAGCGTGAACCGTTGATGGAGCTTCTGATGAAGAAGGCTCAGGAGATGGGATTGGTAAATGCAGAAAACTCAAAATAGAGAATAATTTTTGTTAAATAACGGCTCCTTGCGAGCCGTTATTCATTTATTATTAGTACATTTGCAACGCTTTTAAAACTTAAAGGCGTATGAAAGTTTTCGTTAGAGGACGGAAAGAACTTTTGAATAAGAGAAGATAAAAGATTAAATAATAAATTATAATATAAAATAGGTATGAAAATTAAAAGCGTTTTGTTTGTTGCAGCAGTTTGTGTTCTTGCTGCGTTGACATCATGTGGTGGAAGTAAGAAGGGCGGTCTGCCTGACTTCAGCGACGATGAGTTCGCTGTGGCTACTATCGGTACTTCCAGCGCCGCATTGCAGACTACCTATCCTGCTACCATCAAGGGTTTTCAGGATGTAGAGGTACGTCCTAAGGTTTCTGGTTTTATCACTAAGGTTTTTGTACACGAGGGACAAACTGTATCAGCAGGTCAGGCTTTGTTCTCTATTGATAGCGAGACCTATCAGGCTGCTGTCCGTTCTGCAGCTGCCGCTGTAAATACAGCTAAGGCACAGGCTAATACAGCCAAGTTGACCTATCAGAACAATAAGAAATTGTATGATAACAAGATTATCGGTGAATTTGAACTCTCTACAGCAGCTAACAGCTATGCAACAGCTAAGGCTCAGGTAGCTCAGGCAGAGGCAGCATTGGCTTCAGCCCGCGAGCAGTTGGCTTGGTGTACCGTTACCAGTCCTTCTGCTGGTGTAGTAGGTAGTCTTCCTTTCAAGGTGGGTGCTTTGGTAAGTGCTTCTGGTCAGGCTCTTACTACCGTTTCCAATATCAGCACTATGGAGGTATTCTTCTCACTCTCTGAGTCTCAGATCTTGAGCATGTCTAAGACCAATGGTAGCGTTCAGGCAGCCATCGCAGCGTTCCCAGCTGTTAAGTTGCAGTTGGCAGACGGTTCTATCTATAATCACCCGGGTAAGGTGGTTAAGATGAGTGGTGTCATCGATGCTACTTCCGGTTCTGTCTCTCTCATCGCTCACTTCGCTAACCCAGAGAAGTTGCTGAAGAGTGGTGGTGCAGGTTCTATCGTGGTTCCTAACGATCATAACAGCGCTATCGTTATCCCTCAGGAGGCTTGCTCTCAGGTTCAGGATAAGATCTTCGTTTATATCGTAACCAAGGATAACAAGGTGAAGTATTCTGAGATCAAGGTCAATCCACAGGATGATGGCAAGAACTATATCGTAACTGCAGGTCTTCATGTAGGCGATCGTATTGTTTTGAAGGGTATTACCAAGTTGACCGATGGTCAGCAGATCAAGCCTATCACTCTGGAGCGCTACAATCAGAAGGTTGCTGAGGCTGCCAAGTTGGCTGAGTCTCAGGATAACGCTCATGCCTTCGCTACTGCTATGGGCGGAAAGAAGTAATATATAATAAGGTATAAAGAAAAATAGTAAATTATGTCATTTACAAACTTTATAAAGCGCCCGGTACTTTCGACGGTGGTTTCCATCTTCTTCGTCTTGCTGGGTATTATCGGCTTGGTATCGCTGCCTATCGAGCAGTATCCGAATATCGCGCCGCCTACCATCACGGTAACTGCTACCTATACGGGTGCAGATGCCCAGACGGTGTTGAACTCTGTCGTTGCTCCGCTGGAGGAGAGTATCAACGGTGTGGAGAACATGACTTATATGACCTCTTCTGCGTCTAACTCTGGTTTGGCTCAGATCACCGTTTACTTCAAGCAGGGTTCCGACCCAGATATGGCTGCGGTCAACGTACAGAACCGTGTGTCTCAGGCGCAGTCTCTGCTGCCTGCCGAGGTTACCAGGGTGGGTGTCACTGTAACCAAGCGTCAGAGTTCCAACGTTATCATGTTCGCTCTGACTACAGACGATGGCCGTTACGACGACCAGTTTGTTACCAACTATGCCCTGATTAACGTCATTCCTCAGTTGAAGCGTATCAGTGGTGTGGGTGATGTGCAGAGCCCTTCTACCCGTAACTACTCTATGCGTATCTGGTTGAAGCCAGAGAAGATGAAGGAGTTCGGACTGGTTCCTTCTGATGTTTCTCAGGCTTTGGCAGAGCAGAATATCGAGGCTGCCCCTGGTAGCTTTGGAGAGAGCTCTGATATGCAGTATGAATATACCTTGCGTTACAAGGGTCGTTTGAAGACTCCAATGGAGTATGAGAACATCCTTATCAAGAGCAATACTTCCGGTCAGACGCTCCGTTTGGGCGAAATTGCCAAGGTTGAGTTGGGTGGTTTGCAGTATAATGTAAACCTGCTCAATGATGGTCAGCCTGCCGTGCTGGGTATGGTTCAGCAGATTGCCGGTTCCAACGCTACCCAGATTGCAAGCGACGTAAAGAAGACGTTGGATGAACTGGAGAAGAGTTATCCTCCTGGGTTGAAGAATGTCATCCTGATGGATGTTACCGAATTCTTGTTCGCATCTATCGAGGAGGTTATCTTCACCTTGATCATTACCCTGGTACTGGTGTTCATCGTAGTGTATATCTTCTTGCAGGACTTCCGTTCTACGCTGATTCCTATGATTGCCGTACCTGTGGCTCTGGTCGGTACGTTCCTCTTCCTTTGGATCTTCGGATTCTCCATCAACCTGCTTACGCTGTCAGCCCTGCTGCTGGCTATTGCGATTGTGGTCGATGATGCCATTGTGGTGGTCGAGGCGGTTCACGCCAAGCTCGACCAGGGTTACAAGAGTGCCCTTACTGCATCTATCGATGCGATGAACGAAATTTCAAGCGCCATCATCTCTATTACATTGGTGATGTCTGCCGTGTTCGTTCCTGTATCATTCATCGGTGGTACTTCCGGTTACTTCTACCGTGAGTTCGGTGTAACCATGGCGGTATCTATCGTTATTTCGGCTATCAACGCGTTGACTTTGTCTCCTGCGCTCTGTGCCGTATTGCTGAAGCCACACGAGGAGGGTCACGAGAAGAAGATGTCTTTCGTAGACCGTTTCCACGCTGGATTCAACTATCAGTTTGATAAGATTACCAATAAGTATAAGGGTGGTGTCAAGTGGGTTATCAATCATGGCGTCATCGCTGGTAGCCTCGTAGCTGTCAGCATCGTAGGTCTGGTTGCCCTGATGGGTACTACCAAGACGGGGCTGGTGCCTGATGAGGATACCGGTACTATCTTCGCTTGTATCTCTACAGCTCCTGGTACTTCTCAGGAACGCACAGCCGAGGTCGTTAAGCAGGTAGATAAGATGCTGGCTAGCAACCCAGCCATCGCAACCCGTAATGCCATCATGGGTTATAGCTTTATCGGTGGTGACGGTTCTAACCAGGGTACCATCATCGTGAAGCTGAAGCCATTCGAGGAGCGTCCGGGTGGATTCTTCCACCGTATCAAGGAGGCTTGTACAGGTGGCGGTATCGAGGCGCTGTTTGTCAACCCAATGGAATATACTTCTGTATTGGGTATGATCTACAAGCAGACTGCTACGATCAAGGATGCACAGGTTCTTGCCTTTGCTCCACCTATGATTTCCGGTTTCTCTATGCAGAATGGTATTACCATGACCATGCAGGATAAGACCGGTGGTGACTTGAATAAGTTCTTTGATAATGTGAAGAAGTTCCTGGCTGAGTTGAACAAGCGCCCTGAGATTCAGACCGCTCAGACTCAGTATAACCCTAACTATCCTCAGTATATGGTGGATGTAGATGTTGCCAAGACCAAGCAGGCAGGTATCTCTCCATCTTCTGTATTGGCTGTGATGCAGGGTTATCTCGGTGGTCTCTACGCATCTAACTTCAATGCTTATGGTAAGCTCTACCGTGTGATGATTCAGGCTGGTCCTGAGAGTCGTATGCGTCCAGACGATTTGAGCAAGATTTATGTGCGTTGTGCTGATGGCACCATGTCTCCTGTAAGCGAGTTCGTGAACTTGAAGAAAATTTATGGTCCTGCTAACATCACCCGATTCAACCTGTTTACCTCTATGGATGTATCTGTAACTCCTAACAGCGGTTACTCTACCGGTGACGGTATGAAGGCGATTGCTGAGGTTGCCAAGGAGACATTGCCAGAGGGTTACGGCTATGAGTACTCTGGCTTGACCCGTTCTGAGGCTGAGTCCAGCAACTCTACAGGTTTGATCTTTGCACTCTGTATCGTATTCGTTTACCTGATCTTGAGTGCCCAGTACGAGAGTTACATCTTGCCATTGTCTGTAGTGCTGTCTATCCCATTCGGTTTGGCAGGTGCGTTCATCTTCACCAACCTCTTCGGTCACTCTAACGATATCTACATGCAGATTTCGTTGATTATGTTGATTGGTCTGTTGGCTAAGAACGCCATCCTTATCGTACAGTTTGCCCTCGAGCGTCGTCGTACGGGTATGGCTATCAAGTACTCAGCTATCCTGGGTGCCGGTGCCCGTCTCCGTCCTATCCTGATGACCTCTCTGGCGATGGTTATCGGTCTGTTGCCTCTGATGTTCGCATCAGGTGTAGGTAAGAATGGTAACCAGACCTTGGGTGCTGCCGCCGTAGGTGGTATGTTGATCGGTACTATCTGTCAGATCTTCGTGGTTCCTGCTCTCTTTGCAGTCTTCCAGTGGTTGCAGGAGAAGTTGACCCCAATGAAGTTCGAGGACGAGATGAACGAGGAGGTAGCTGCCGAATTGGAGCAGTATGCCAACGCCGCTCACGAAATGAAGGGTATCGAGAAGAAGTAATAACGCAATGTAACTTCAAAGGAAACAATGAAAAAGAATTTAAATATCATCATATTGGGTCTCGCAGCGCTCTCCCTGAGCAGCTGCAAGACACTTTACGGAAAGTATGAGCGTCCGGATGTGAAGACCAGCGGTATCGTTCGCGATGTAGCTTCTGATACAGATACATTGGCTGTAAAGGATACTACTACCTTCGCCAATATCCCTTGGCGCAGTGTCTTTACCGATCCTCAGCTCCAGTCAATCATTGAGAAGGGATTGAACAACAATGTCAACCTCCTCAATGCGGCTTTGAACGTGAAGATAGCAGAAGAGCAGCTGAAGTGTGCCAAGTTGGCATTCGTGCCTTCTCTGGCTTTCACTCCTCAGGGAACCATCGCTTCCTGGGATGGTCAGGCTGCCACCAAGACTTACACGATGCCTGTTACAGCCAGCTGGATGGTAGACCTCTTCGGCAACCTGCTCTCTCAGAAGCGCAGTGCCCAGATGGCGCTGCTCCAGTTGCAGGATTATCAGGTATCTGTCAAGACCAACCTCATCGCCAACATCGCCAACATGTATTATACTCTGTTGATGCTTGACAAGCAGGTGGAGTTGGTTAACAATATGGAAGGATTGACCAAGGATACTTGGGAGACTATGCAGAAGATGCACGATCTCAGATTGGGTTACCGTACACCAGCCATCCAGTCAGCTGAGTCTAACTACTATTCTGTGTTGACCCAGAAGACCGATCTGTTGCGCCAGATTCGTGAGACAGAGAACTCTCTGAGTCTGCTCATCGGCGACCAGGCACATAGCATCGCCCGTGGCAAGTTGGATAACCAGAGTCTTCCTTCTAATTTCTCAACCGGTGTAGGCATCCAGTTGCTCAACAACCGTGCTGATGTCCACGCAGCCGAGATGAATCTTGCCCAGTGCTTCTATGGTGTAGAGACCGCCCGCAGCAAGTTCTATCCATCTATCACCATTTCCGGTACAGGTGCCTTCACCAATTCAGGTGGTATGGGCATCGTGAACCCAGGTAAGTGGTTGCTCTCAGCTGTAGGTTCTCTTACCCAGCCAATTTTCCAGAACGGCCGTATCATTGTCGGTTTAAAGGTGGCTAAGATGCAGTATGAGCAGGCTTACAACACCTGGCAGAATACTGTGCTGAAGGCTGGTAGCGAGGTGAGCAATGCGCTTGTTCTCTACAACTACTCTGATGAGAAGAGCAAGATAGAGCAGAAGCGAATAGAAGTACTCGAGAAGAATGTAGAATCTACCAAGGAATTGATGGGTATTGCAGGCAGCTCTTACCTTGAAATCATCCAGGCACAGTCTTCACTCCTCAACGTACAGCTTTCTAAGGTAGCTGATGACTTCTACAAGATGCAGGCAGTAGTAAATCTCTACTATGCATTGGGTGGAGGAGCTAAGTAGTTTATAGTTAATAATTAATAGTTTATAGTTATGGCTAGTATAATAAGTCCAAAGGCAGAGGTTTCTCCAAAGGCTAAGATTGGAGACAACTGCAAGATATATCCATTCGCCTATATTGAGGACGATGTGGTCATCGGCGACAACTGTACCATCTATCCATTCGTGAGCATCATGAACGGTACTCGCATGGGTAATAATAATAAGGTGTTCCAGGCAGCCGTTATCGCTGCGCTCCCACAGGACTTCCACTTTACAGGTGAGGAGAGTGAGGTAGTCATCGGCGATAACAATACCATCCGTGAGAACGTGGTTATCAACCGTGGTACCCATAAGGGCGGCAAGACCGTTCTGGGCAACAACAACTTCCTGATGGAAGGTGCCCATGTCTCTCACGATACCGTAATCGGCAACGGTTGCGTATTCGGTTATGGTACCAAGATTGCGGGCGACTGTGTGATTGGTAACGGTGTCATCTACTCAACATCTGTAGTAGAGAACGCCAAGACTAGAGTAGGCGACTTGGCGATGATTCAGGCAGGTACTGCCTTCTCTAAGGATATTCCTCCTTATATCATTGCCGGTGGAAAGCCTGTGAAGTATGCAGGTCCTAACACCATCATCATGGAAGCAGCTGAGCTTACCGAGAAGGTTCGCAAGCATATTGCTAATGCCTACCGACTGGTATTCCATGGTCAGACATCCCTCTTCGATGCCATTAACCAGATCAAGGATCAGGTGCCAGATGGACCGGAGATTCAGAACATCATCCGGTTCCTGGAGAGTTCAGAGAAGGGTGTCATCACTAAGATGTAATGAATGTGCATAAAGGGATTTACCATCCCGAATAGTAAATTTTCATTTAGTAAAATTCAAGTCATACCTATTTGAATTTTACTTAGTATGTGAAGGGCTGGCCGTGAGGTTGGCCCTTTTCCTTTTTCAATTGAACTTAACTTTTGCCTGTGGTTCGATTAATTAATTGAATAAATGTAAATAAATGCTATTTTATTTTGTAATTTCTTCGTTTATGCGTATCTTTGCAGACAATTTGGGTCATTGTGCCCTTTTGGTTTTAAGTTAGTAAAGATTTTTAAAAATGAGAAAGAAACAATATAAGCCTAGCAATCATCGTGGATTGCAGGTCATTACTTTGTGTATCAGTACCGCTATGGTGCTCATTTTGTTGGGATTAGTTATCTTCTCTGTCCTCATGGGACGTAATCTATCTTCCTATGTGAAGGAGAATCTCGTGGTACAGGTGATGCTCGAACAGGATATGACTAACCCGGAGGGATTGCAGATGTGTAAACGCCTGAATGCAAGACCTTATGTCAATACGCTGACTTATATCACCAAGGAAGAGGCACTGAAAGAAGCTACCCGCGATTTGGGTACCAACCCGAGCGAGTTTGCCGGTGTCAACCCTTTCCAGCCTTCCATAGAGATTACGACGAAGGCAGATTACGCGAACAATGATTCATTGAAGTGGATTGCCAAGGAACTGAAGGCATATCCGCGTGTTACCGAGGTTACTTATCAGCACGACCTGATAGAACAGGTGAACAATTCGTTGGCAAAGATCAGTATCGGATTACTGATTGTAGCAGCCCTGCTCACCTTCATCTCGTTCTCGCTGATTAACAATACGGTGCGTCTGGGCATCTATGCCCGCCGTTTCTCCATCCATACGATGAAGTTGGTAGGTGCATCCTGGGGCTTTATCCGCCGTCCGTTCTTGCGCAAGGCTGTGCTTGTGGGCGTTGTTTCAGCCCTGCTGGCAGATGGTTTTCTGGGCGGTTGTCTCTATGTATGGTCGCTCCACGAACCGGAACTGATGAATGTTTTGGGCTGGCAGGAACTTGCCATCACCGGCGGCTCCGTCTTCCTCTTCGGTATCATCATCACCGCCTTCTGCGCCTGCATCTCAGTCAATAAGTTCCTGAAGATGAAGGCGGGAGACTTGTATAAAATATAAGGGAAGAGTTAAGAGTGAAGAGTGAAGAATTCTCTTGCTTTATTAAACATTAAACATTACACATTAAACATTAAAAATAATGGATAAGAAGAATTTAGCATTCGACAAGATGAACTTTATCTTGTTAGGCATCGGAATGGCGATTATCATCATCGGTTTTCTGCTGATGAGTGGCGCCGGTTCTAACGAGCATACCTTCGATACTGATATTTTCAGTACCCGTCGCATCGTTGTAGCACCAACTGTAACATTGATAGGTTTCCTTTCAATCATCTATGCGGTGATTCACAAACCGAAAGACAATGAATAATTTATAATTAATATACATATTATTATTAGATGGATTTTATTCAGACTATCATTATCTCTATCGTAGAGGGACTGACCGAGTTCTTGCCTGTATCCAGTACGGGTCACATGATTATAGTAGAAAATTTGCTGGGTGTAGATATCCAGGATAAGTTTGTCAACGCCTTTACTGTCATCATCCAGTTTGGCGCCATCCTTTCTGTCATCTGTCTGTATTGGAAGAGATTCTTCTATCCAGAGGCTGTGAAGACCGGTGAGAAGACCTATTGGAAGGCGATGTTCGATTTCTATGCCCGTCTGCTTGTAGGTACCGTGCCTGCCGTGGTATTGGGTCTTGCCTTCAATGATTTCATCGAGTCAAACCTTGGCAATGTACAACTGGTGGGCTGGATGCTTGTCATCGGCGGTATTTTCATGCTCTTCTGCGATAAGATATTCAATAAAGGCAGCGAACAGACCAAGCTTACTTACAAGCGTGCCCTGATTATCGGTTTCATCCAGTGTATAGCGATGATTCCTGGTGTATCGCGCTCCATGTCAACCATCGTGGGTGGTATGTCCCAGCGTCTTACCCGCAAGGCAGCAGCCGAGTTCTCATTCTTCCTGGCAGTGCCAACCATGTTTGGCGCCACCTGTCTCGAGGTTTATAAGCTCATCAGCCATGGCGGCGGCTCATTGCTCACCCAGGGCAACAACCTGTTCACATTGATATTAGGCTCAGTGGTGGCATTCATCGTTGCCATTCTCGCCATCAAGTTTTTCATCAATTATGTCACCAAGTACGGTTTTGCAGCTTTCGGCTGGTACCGTATCGTAGTAGGACTTATCATTATCATCTGCGGCCTTTGCGGTGTAGATATGCAGATGGTTGACTAAACATACACTATGGATTTCAGAAAAGGAGAAATTATTGCTATCGACAAGCCTTATCGCATGTCGAGTTTCGGAGCCCTGGCACATGTTCGCTATCTGCTCAGCAAGAAGCTCGGTTTTAAGGTGAAGATAGGACATGCCGGTACGCTCGATCCCCTTGCCACTGGCGTGCTGGTGCTCTGCACCGGTAAATGTACCAAGCAGATAGAACAGCTGCAGACCCATACTAAGGAGTATACAGCAACCCTGCAGCTCGGTGCTACTACCGCCAGCTACGATAAGGAACACAGCGTGAATCACACCTATCCTACGAAGCATATCACCCGCCAGCTGGTGGAGGAAACGCTCAAGCAGTTTGTGGGCGAGATTCAGCAGGTTCCGCCTACCTACAGCGCCGTAAAGGTGAATGGCGACCGCTCTTATGCCTTGCGCCGGGCAGGCGAAGAGGTTCAGCTCAAGCCGAAGACCGTGCGTGTAGACGAGATAGAACTCACCGATTATAACGATGAGGAGAAGACCGCCAGCATCCGTGTGGTTTGCGGCAAAGGCACTTACATCCGCTCCCTCGCCCGTGATATCGGCAGGGCTCTCGATAGTGGCGCCTACCTTACCGCCCTCCGCCGTACCAAGGCAGGAAGTTTCGCAGTAGAAAACTGCATCAGTTTTGAACATTTCCAGGAATGGCTTGATGAGCAGCCTCTCGAAGACAGCCTTCAGCCATCCAAGTAATAAAAAATATAACATGAAGCTATCACAATTTAACTTTAAGTTGCCAAAAGATCAGGTGGCACTTTATCCACATAAGGCAAAGCACGTGGTAAAAACGGCTAGTGGTGAACGTACATTCGAGATTACTCGCCGCGATGAGTCCCGACTCATGGTTCTCCACAAGAAGTCAGAAACCATCGAGATGTACAAGAAAGATGAAAACGGCAAGGATATGGTTGATGCCGATGGCAATCCAGTATTCCTGCAGTTCAAGGATATCGTGAATTACTTCGAAGAGGGCGATACCTTCATCTTCAACAATACCAAGGTTTTCCCAGCCCGTCTTTATGGTACCAAGGAGAAGACCGATGCCAAGATTGAGGTGTTCCTGCTCCGTGAGCTCAATCCTGAGATGCGCCTTTGGGACGTATTGGTAGAGCCTGCCCGCAAGATCCGTATCGGCAACAAGCTTTTCTTCGATGATGTCAACGAGATGGTTGCCGAGGTTATCGACAATACCACCAGCCGTGGCCGTACCCTCCGTTTCCTCTATGATGAGGATGGCAATCATGATGTCTTCAAGCGTTCGCTCTTCGCTCTGGGCGAGGCTCCGCTTCCTCGTTACGTTATCGATGCACGTGAGGATCATCACGCTACAGAGGATGATATGGACGATTTCCAGTGTGTTTTCGCTGAGGTAGAGGGTGCTGTTACTGCTCCTGCTACCGGTCTTCACTTCTCACGCGAGCTGATGAAGCGTATGGAAATCAACGGTATCAACGAGGCTTATATCACCCTGCATTGCGGTTTGGGCAACTTCCACGATATTGAGGTGGAGGATCTTACAAAGCACAAGATGGATTCTGAGCAGATGATGATTAGCCAGGAGGCATGCGATCTGGTTAACAAGACCAAACTTGCCGGCCATCGCGTCTGCGCTATCGGTACCAGTGTGATGAAGGCAACAGAAACGGCTGTAGGCACCGATGGTATGATGAAGGCTTTCGATGGATGGACCAACAAGTTCATCTTCCCTCCATACGATTTTGGTCTTGCTGACTGTGCCGTAGTCAATTTCTATCATCCGGAGTCAACCCTGATGATGAGTACTGCAGCCTTTGGCGGTTACGAGTTGGTTTACGAGGCATACAAGATGGCTGTGAAGAATGGCTATATGTTTGGCTGCTATGGTGATTCATTGTTGATGCTTCCAGATTAAACAGTGGTATAAACAGTTTTTATACACATAGAAGTTGTTGATATTCTAGGTTTTAGCTTAGTTATCCACAATTTTATGAGAGTGTGAATAAGTATGTATCAGGTATATTTAAGTCTCGGTACGAATTTGGGCAACCGAAAGCGCAACATTCACGAGGTAATAGAAAAGATAGGAGAGCAGATTGGTGTGGTAGAGCGCCAGTCTGCTCTTTACGAAACCAAGCCTTGGGGTTATTCATCTCCCAACGACTATATCAATGCCTGTGTGCTGGTTCTCACCACGATGGCCCCGCGCCAGGTGCTGGAGGCTACGCAGCGCATAGAGCGCGAAATGGGGCGTACCATGAAGTCGGTGGATAGCGAATACCATGACCGCATCATCGACATTGATATCCTGATGATAGATGACTTGGTGATAGATGAGCCCGATTTCAAGGTTCCTCATCCGTTGATGGAGGAGCGTGAATTCGTGATGAAACCGCTGAAGGAGATACTCAGGTAATTTAAATTTAGTAAGTATGCAAAACGGGCTAGGAGTTTTTTCGCTCCCAGCCCGTTTCCTGTTTCTTATCTTTATTCCTGCTCTTTTTTTTATGCAAGAAAAATCCCACCGCTCTTGCGAACGATGGGATTCTGTTCTGTTAAGCAATGTGTCTGCCTAAGCTGATTACTTACGAAGACCGAGGGCCTTGATGATAGCACGATAGCGATTGATGTCGCGATCATACAAGTAATCGAGCAATGCACGACGCTTTCCTACAAGCTGTGTCAACGCACGTGTTGTAGTATAATCTTTACGGTTCTTCTTAACATGTTCCGTCAAATGAGCAATACGGTATGAGAACAATGCTATCTGGCTCTCAGCTGAACCAGTATCAGAGTTAGACTTTCCGTACTTGCTAAAGATCTCTTCTTTTTTTGCTTTGTCTAAATACATAGCTGTAAAAACTTAATTTAATAAAATATGAATATGTTTAATTTTGTGCATCTGATGACCTTCCTCACGGTGGTTTCATTAAAAATGCGGTGCAAAGGTACAACTTTTTGCCGAATTATGCAAACATTTCGGGATTTTTTTGTAATTTTGCACCCAAATTTAAGTATTTAAGGTAAAAATTAAAATGCAAGACATTAGAAACATTGCAGTTATTGCACACGTTGACCATGGTAAGACTACATTGGTCGACAAGATGATGCTCGCCGGTAAGCTGTTCCGCGACGGCCAGGATAACAGCGGCGAAGTGCTCGATTCCAACGACTTGGAGCGCGAGCGTGGTATCACCATTCTCTCAAAGAATGTATCTATCAATTGGAAAGGTACTAAGATTAATATCCTCGATACTCCTGGACACTCTGACTTCGGTGGTGAGGTTGAGCGCGTGCTCAACATGGCAGACGGATGCCTCCTCCTCGTCGATGCTTTCGAGGGTCCGATGCCTCAGACCCGTTTCGTGCTCCAGAAGGCATTGCAGCTCGGACTGAAGCCTATCGTCGTTGTTAATAAGGTAGATAAGCCTAACTGTCGCCCTGAAGAGGTGTACGAGATGGTATTCGACCTGATGTGCGACCTTGATGCTACAGAAGAGCAGCTCGACTTCTCTGTAGTTTACGGTTCAGCCAAGAACGGCTGGATGGGCGAGGACTATAATCATCCAACAGACAATATCGATTATCTGCTCGATAAGATTATTGAGGTTATCCCAGCTCCTAAGCAGCTCGAGGGTACTCCACAGCTCCTTATCACATCACTCGATTACAGCTCTTATACTGGTCGTATCGCCGTAGGTCGTGTACACCGCGGTACATTGAAGGATGGAATGAATGTTACCATCTGCCACCGCGACGGAACCCAGGAGAAGACCAAGATCAAGGAGCTCCACACCTTCGAGGGTATGGGCCACAAGAAGACCGATCATGTAGATTCAGGCGATATCTGTGCCGTTATCGGCTTGGAGAAGTTCGAGATTGGTGATACCATCTGCGATTTCGAGAATCCTGAGCCACTGCCTCCAATCGCTGTCGATGAGCCTACCATGAGCATGCTCTTCACCATCAACGATTCACCATTCTTCGGTAAGGAAGGCAAGTTCTGTACATCACGCCACATCCAGGAGCGCTTGAACAAGGAGCTCGAGAAGAACCTCGCTCTCCGCGTACAGCCTTACGAGGATTCTACCGATAAGTGGATTGTATCAGGCCGTGGTGTGCTCCATCTCTCTGTACTCATCGAGACCATGCGCCGCGAGGGCTATGAGCTCCAGGTAGGTCAGCCTCAGGTTATTTATAAGGAGATTGACGGTGTGAAGTGCGAGCCTGTAGAGGAGTTGACCATCAACGTACCAGAGGAGTTTGCTTCTAAGATGATTGATATGGTAACCCGCCGCAAGGGTGATATGACCTCTATGCTGAACATGGGCGAGCGTGTAGACATCGAGTTCGATATCCCTTCACGTGGTATCATCGGTCTGCGTACCAACGTGCTTACCGCTTCTCAGGGCGAGGCTATCATGGCTCACCGCTTCAAGGAGTATCAGCCATACAAGGGTGAAATCAGCCGCCGTTCTAACGGTAGCATGATTGCGCTAGAAACCGGTACTGCCTTTGCTTACGCTATCGATAAGCTGCAGGATCGTGGTAAGTTCTTCATCGACCCGGGTGAGGAGGTTTACGGAGGCGAGGTTGTAGGTGAGCATGTTCACGACAACGACCTGGTAGTCAACGTAACCAAGGCTAAGCAGCTTACCAACGTACGTGCTTCCGGTTCTGACGATAAGGCTCGCGTCATTCCTAAGACCGTGATGAGTCTTGAGGAGTGCCTGGAGTATATCCGTGAGGACGAGTACGTAGAGGTAACTCCAAAGAACATGCGTATGCGCAAGATTGAGCTCGATCACCTGAAGCGCAAGCGCAGCAACAAAGACTAAGCAGAAATGTTTTTGTGGAGATTTTTTAGAAAGTTTTCATTGCCCTGCTCCCTGGTTATGGGAGCATTGGGCTACCTGATATTCGCCAATGTGCCCTTCCTGGTGCCCATTGGCGATTATTGTGGTCCGAGGTTGGTAAGTCTGATGCCGGTAGTGCTGTTCTCCCTGCTCTATGTTACTTTCTGTAAGATAGAAATCAAGGAGATGAAGCCTAAGGCGTGGCATTTCATCCTCCAGCTCATCCGTACCTCGCTGTCATTGATGATGGTGGTGCTTATCTTTGAGTTCGGCTCCGATTACAGCACCAAACTGATTCTCGAGGGTGCCTTCATCTGCTTCATCTGTCCTACGGCAGCCGCCGTGGCTGTGGTTACGGAGAAGTTGGGCGGCAGTATCGGTTCGCTGACCACTTATACGGTCATCGCCAACATTTTTACGATGGTCATCATTCCGAGTCTTTTCCCGATGGTAGAGAAGGGGGCAGACGTATCGTTCCTCATGATGAGTGCGATGGTGTTCCGCAATGTCACTACCGTGCTGGTGGTGCCTCTGCTGCTTGCCTTGCTGAGCCGCAGGTTCCTGCCAAAATGGGTGGATAAGGTGAAGAATGTAAAGGATTTAGGCTTTTATATGTGGTGTTTCAACCTCACGATACTGATGGGCGAAACGGTTCGCAACATGCTCCATGCCGAGGTATCGGGCGTAACGATGCTTCTGCTGCTCTTTGTACCGCTGCTGGTATGTCTCCTCCAGTTTGCCATCGGCAAGGCGGTAGGCAGGCATTTCGGTGCGAGTATCAGTGCCGGTCAGGCGTTGGGACAGAAGAATACGGTAGTGGGCATCTGGCTCACCCTCACCTTCCTGAATCCTCTTGCTGCCGTAGCACCGGGTGCCTATGTAGTATGGCAGAATCTGGTCAATGGCTGGCAACTTTGGTATAAAGAAAAATATGGCAAGCTTAAGTGGTAAGCTTGCCATATTTTTTGTTTCTAATCCTGTGTAGGGTAGATGAGGTTTTCTTCCCTGATGCAGCTGAGCACCTCATCCAGATATTTTCTGGCTTCATATTTCGCCATAGGCAGGTCGTGGAGCAGGTAGTTGCCGCAGTCCTTTGCCGCCTGTCCCGGAATCTCACCCTCGAAATCGGCGATAAACTTAAAGGTGCGCTTCATCAGTTCCACGATGTCCTTGCTCTCCAGGTCGCCCTTGATAAGGAGATAGTTGCCCGTGAGGCATCCCATCGGTCCCCAGTAGATGATGCGGTCCTTCCACTCCTCGTCGTTGCGCAGATAGGTGGCAGCCAGGTGTTCGATGGTATGGATGGCACCGTTGTGCAGACAAGGCTCCTGGTTAGGCACCTTCATGCGGATATCGAATGTTGTGATGACTTCTCCGCCTACTTCGTCCTTACGGCTCACGTAGATGCCGCGGAGCAGCTTATTGTGATTGATTGTAAAACTTGGAATCTTATTCATCTTGATAATTGATAATTTACAGTTTACAGACTTTCGAGGAAAGCCTTGGTAACATTGAAAGAGCCTTCAGCCATTTTAGCCCAGAAGTCGAAATACTGCTGTGCCTTGGTATCTTTCAGCGGTACATCGCTGATGATGCGGAAGGAGATGAAAGGCGTCTTGTAGATGTGGCAGGTCTGGGCGATAGAGCAGCTCTCCATATCCACCGCCATCGCCTGAGGGAAGTGTTCCAGGATAGAGCGCATCTTCTCCTTGCTGTCTACAAACCATTCGCCGCTCACAATCTGTCCGGCGTGGATCTTCGGGTGCCTGTTGCCCGGCAGGTTGTTGATGGCGAGTGCCTTCTCCACATATTCCTTAGGTGTTTTGAAGAAAGCAGGCATGCCTAGAATCTGTCCGAATTCGCATTCCTCGCCGCAGTAGGCATCGTGGTAAACGCAGTTGGTTGCCACCACCACCTCAGTCACGTTGAGGTTGATATCAGCGCCTCCAGCCACGCCTGAAGAGATGACGAGGTCAGGGTGATAGTTGTCAATCATTTCCACGGCACCTATGGTACTGTTCACCTTACCGATGCCGCATTGCTGCATCACCACCTCGTTATTGCCTATCTTTCCGATAACGAAGTCCTTATAGTTTTTTCTCTCAACCTGCGATTCGGTCAATAATGTTTTGAGTTGCGCGAACTCCTTGTCCATCGCAACGATAATTCCTATTTTCATATTCTATACTAACTTTTGGGTGCAAAGTTACTAAAAATATTGCAGAGAGAAGCAAAGTTTAAGGAGTTTTTAAGGAAAAAGGCTTTTAAAGGTAAAAAAGTAAAAAAAGCCCC
>OGZD01001195.1_pt1 | contig 21529 bp, 16 predicted proteins | sample 1576701 | NCBI WGS metagenome assembly OGZD01 (sample SAMEA3541487, study PRJEB24748) | human gut metagenome | biome: human gut; feature: human-associated habitat; material: faeces | place: China | collected 2012
CGAAACCGTCATGCTCCGCCATTTGCCGAATACATTACCTCATACGGATTGCACCCGCCGAGCGACCGCCGGCAGACGGAATCGGTATGTGCGGGCGGCACATATTATATACGGAACGGCCGCCGGCAATATAATTCCCGCAACAACTGTGGCTCCTAAATATGGCAACGGTAGCCCGGTTCCTGTTTCCGGGATAAATTTTTCTTACCGGATCGACCATAAAAAAATAACGGATGCGGCTGCTATTCGGTTGAATTCTTCAAAAAACAGTGTGAAGTTGCGTCACTATCACGTCGAATATCACCGCATCCGTTTTATTATACGCCTCCTCGCTCCGTTATCGACTGCTACGAGGAGGGGCAATATTATAAAATTCAGTCGGAATAGTAGTTGTTTTCAGCAAAATACATCAATGCAATATGATTTTTGTATTTTTGCAGAGTCGACACTACGGACAATGCCGGTACCTGATACGGATTTACATCACCGTTTTTTCCGAACAAGAACGTCGCCTAACGTCACCGGCATTGTCCTTTTTTATTTTCGATATGTAGAGTTCTGGTGGAAATCGTTGTATTACGCCGAACTTTATCAGCAAATTATAGTATCAGGGCAGGGGACTATTTCCAATCATCAATACCCTTTAATCATTCGGAATCAGGACGAAAGGAATATTATGAAAACATGAATATTTCTGCTCTTTTTATCGAAAACATCCCGATTTCTTGTAGGAAAAAGGGACGGCCCCCGATCAGTTCACGGTGTTTCACGAAATTCAACCGCGATCGCAATCACAATCACGATTCGGCCGTCCCTTTCTTTTTTCTACGGTTTGCTGAGCAGGTTCGGGAATAGCAGCATTACCACTGGCAGGTAGTCGCCCAAGTCTTCGCGTAGCAGATGCAGGCATCGCTGGATTTCGCGTGTGACCTTGCGTACCGATATGCCATAGCGCTCGGCAATCTGCTGATAGGTTTGATCCTCGAAACGATTGGCAATGAAAATCTGCGCCGACAGTTCGGGCATTTCGGCCAGACGCCGCCGGAATATTTCTTCGACATCCTTATGAAAAAGCACCTTCGAGAGATCGCAATCCTCAAGTAGTCCGAGGCTTGTGCGGATGTTGCGCATGCCACGCAGGTACATCTGATGCTGTATTTGAAGATGGGTTTGACGCTCGCGCAATGCGTCAATACACTTGTGGCGCACAATACCGAGAATATAAGCCGGAAACTCATCTTGTGACAACTGAATTTCCCGTCTTTTTTCCCAAAGAAGCAGGAAGCTATCCGTAACAAGATCCTCGGCCAACGTCTTGTCGCGCAACAGGGCATAGGCGATCACGATGAACCGTGATTTATATTCGGAGTACAGTCGATCGAACTCATGCGTATCTAATATCGCCTGTGTCATTGAGTATAGCGGATTCGTAGTTTTTTGGGAATTCAAAGATAAGTTATATTCTGAAAAAATAAAATAGATTCGATATTTTTATGCAAATGAATGAATTTCAACAATTTATATTAATCAATATTTTATATAATTTCATAAAAATATTTATTTGCAAAAAAAGGGGTAAACATACCCACGCTCATTCGATATATTATTAAAGACCAAAAAATAACAACCGATCCGGGGAGATCGAACAAGAATTTTGACAACTATGGACGAGAAATTATTATTCAAATATTTTCGGGGCGAAACTACGTCGGAAGAAGAAGATGCGATATTGGCATGGGTCGAGGAGACCCCAGCCAACCGTAAGGAGTTCAAGACCGCTTTCATGATTTTCTCCGGTCTGGCGGTGTATGCCGCCAAGCCGAACGCTATGCCGACAGCCGCGCCGCAGCGCCGCCGAATCTGGAGGCAAGTCGTCCGTTATAGTCTGCGTTCGGCAGTTGCCGTCATACTGATGATCGGAGCCGCGTATACGGGTAAAACGCTTTATCGGAATGCGTTGTCGCAGCAGAATATGTCGATTGTCGTTCCTGCCGGACAGCAGATGTCTCTCACGCTTCCGGACAATTCACAGGTACAGCTCAATTCGGGTACTCGACTGGAATATCCGGTCGTCTTCGGCAAGACCCGCAGCGTGAAACTCTCCGGTGAGGCGTTGTTCGATGTTGCACCGGACAGGAAGCATCCGTTCATTGTCCAGACCTTCGCGTCGGATATCCGGGTACTCGGAACGAAATTCAACGTGCTGGCCGATGCCGAGCGTGGTGAATTTACCACCACGCTGATCGAGGGACAAGTACAGGTGACAAACCGCGCCAATTCTAATGAGCGAATCACCATGTATCCGCACGATGTTGTCTCACTCTCTAACGGGCGCCTGTATAAAGAACGTGTCGAAGATTTTGCAGAACTCTGCTGGACGGAAGGGTTAGTTCATCTGAAGAGGATGCCATTCGACGAGTTGATGGCCAAGTTCGAGCGGGCGTTCAATGTCGAAATACGCATCGAATGCGAGCGGATGCCGCAGATTAACGTGATGAGCGGAGAAGTCCGCATTTCGGACGGTGTAGATTATGCGCTCCAGATTTTACAGCAGGTATCTACCGGCTTTAGTTATACTCGTGATGAAAAAACGAACGTGATTGTAATTAAATAATAATGTGATTGTAATTGAATTTCGTGCAAGCACTCATGTTGCACTAAAAACTCTAAAATCTATGAGGAAATGACCGCGTGACTTAATACACTAAAGCGTTGACTATAATAAAGAAAAGTCTGCGAAATCGCCTATTCGCAGACCAACGATAATAGTCAGCAAAATACTAATCGAGAAAACTATTATCTAAATTTACAAAAGTATGAAAAAAACAGTATTCCACAAAATCAGAAGACTGTTTCGATTTACTTTACTTGTTTGCCTGAGCCTCGGCGTATTATCAGCCAAGGCACAGACTGCTCGTGTGACGCTTAAAGTACAGAATGCGTCGCTTGGACAGGTTATGGACGAGATCAAGAACCAGACCAGATATCTTTTCATCAATCAGGATGTCAAGGATCTCAATAACCACAAAGTAAGTCTGAATGTTTCGGATAAAGCTATTGCCGAGGTGTTAGATCAGATTTTTACCCCTTTCAATATCGGTTATCGCATCGAAAAAACAAGCATTATTATTTTCAACCGACCGAAATCCACATCCAACTCAGTTCTGATTGGAGGTAAGGTCAGCGATGTCGGCGGCGCACCGATTATCGGCGCCACGGTGCTGGTCAAAGGTACGACGAATGGTGTTTCAACCGATGCCGACGGTCGTTTTACGCTAACGATCGCTTCACCTGCCACTGCACAGCTCGAAATAAGCTACTTGGGCTACGAACCTCAAACTTTAGCTGTCGGCAACCGCACCTCTTTTGAGATTACACTGGCGGAATCGGCTTCGGAAATCGAATCGGTAGTCGTTACTGCCTTAGGTATCAAACGTGAAGAGAAGGCGCTGAGTTATAATGTACAACAAGTTGAAGCTGAAGACATCACGACTGTCAAGGACGCCAACTTCATGAACTCGCTGACAGGTAAAGTCGCTGGCGTTACGATCAATGCTTCGTCGTCAGGTGTCGGCGGTGCATCGAAAGTCGTGCTGCGCGGTAATAAATCCATTTCGCAGTCGTCGAATGCCCTCTATGTGATCGACGGTATTCCGATGTATAACTTCGGCGGTGGTGGCGGTACGGAATTCGATTCGAAGGGTGCTACCGAAGCCATCGCGGACATCAATCCCGAGGATATCGAATCCATCTCGGTGCTGACAGGTGCAGCAGCCGCGGCTCTTTACGGCTCGAATGCTGCCAACGGTGCTGTGATGATCACCACGAAAAAGGGACAGGCTGGAGCTTTGAAAGTGACGCTTTCGAGCAATACGGAGTTTCTGAACCCGTTCGTTCAGCCGGAGTTCCAGAACCGCTATGGCACGGGACTAAACGGTCTTCAGTCCGGGTCGGCCATTTACAGCTGGGGCGAGAAATTGGCACCTGCGGCGCGTCTGGGATATACGCCGGATGATTTTTTCGAGACAGGACACGTCTACACCAACGCCGTGACGGTATCGGGCGGTACGGACAAGAACCAGACTTACTTTTCGGCAGCCTCGGTCAATTCGGACGGTATCATTCCCAATAATGAATACGACCGTTACAACTTCACATTTCGCAATACGTCCTATTTCCTGAAAGACAAGCTGCGTCTGGATGCTTCGGCCAGCTATATTTACCAGCAGGATCAGAACATGACCAATCAGGGTGTCTACTCCAACCCGCTGGTTCCTGCTTATCTTTTTCCCCGCGGGACGAACTTCGACTCCTATCGTATTTTCGAGCGTTACAATCCCGCCTCTAAACTTATGGAACAGTTTTGGTCGGACGACCTTGAGGGCGGTGACCTGCGTATGCAAAATCCTTATTGGATTGCCCACCGCAACCTACGCAATACCGATAAGAAGCGTTACATGCTGTCGTTCTCGGCCTCCTATGACATTCTTCCGTGGTTGAACGTTGCTGGCCGTGTGCGCATCGACAATGCGAACTCGCTCTATACGCAGAAACTTTATGCTTCGTCGAATACGACGATTACCGACGGCGGTAAGAACGGTCACTATACCGAACAGCGCGAATACGATACGCAGACTTATGCTGACATTATGGTGAACATCAACAAGACCTTCGGAGACGATTGGTCGCTGCAAGCCAACGTCGGCGCTTCGATCAACAACGTCAAAATCGACCAATTGTCGTACCGCGGCCCGATTCAGGAAAATGGATTGCCGAACGTGTTCAATGTTTTCGACCTCGACGATTCGAAGAAGCGCGCCGAAAAATACGGCTGGCAGGAACAGACGCAGTCGATATTCGCCTCGGTGGAAGTGGGTTGGAAACAGATGCTCTACCTGACCCTCACGGGCCGTAACGACTGGGCTTCGCAATTGGCCAACTCCCCGCAATCGTCGTTCTTTTACCCGTCGGTGGGTCTTTCGTGGGTGCCGACCTCACTTTGGGATATGGGCAATGCGCTGACATATCTGAAGATTCGCGGTTCGATCGCTTCGGTAGGTATGCCTTTTCCGCGTCACCTGACCGTTCCGACCTACGAGTACGACGCAACGAATAAAGTTTGGACAGCCAAGACACACTATCCGATCGGCGATCTTTATCCCGAACGCACCCGCACTTATGAGTTGGGCCTCGACGCGCGTCTGTGGAAGCACTTCAGTTTGTCGGCTTCGTGGTATTGGGCCGATACCTACAACCAGACGTTCGACCCGCAGATTTCTGTATCATCGGGTTATTCGACGATCTATCTCCAGACGGGCCACGTCCGCAATACGGGTGTCGAAGCGTCGCTCGGCTATCAGAACCAATGGCGCGATTTCGGTTGGTCTACGAACTTTACCTTCTCGTGGAACAAGAACGAGATCGTGGAACTGGTTCACAACTATGTGCATCCCGAGACCGGCGAACTCATCACCAAAGAACGACTGGAGATCAAGGGGCTGGGTAAGGCCAAATATATCCTTAAACCGGGCGGAACACTGGGTGACCTCTATACCAATTCCGATTTGGTCTATAACGACGACGGGTATATCGAAGTGGACAAGAACGGCAACGTAGCCGTCAAGGACGACTATATGGATGACATTTATCTCGGTTCGGTATTTCCTAAATACAATCTCGCATGGCGTAATGATTTCAACTATAAGGGTATCAATCTCGGCGTACTGTTCACGGCCCGCATCGGCGGTATCTGTTATTCGGCTACGCAAGCCAATATGGATTTGTACGGCGTGTCGGAGGCCTCGGCCGCAGCCCGCGATGCCGGTGGCGTGATGATTAACGGCCGTGACATGATCGACGCACAGAAATGGTATCAAGTAATCGGTTCGCAGTCGGGATTACCGCAGTATTACACTTATTCCGCCACGAATGTCCGCTTACAGGAGCTCTCGCTGGGTTACACGCTCCCTTCGAAATGGTTCCGCGACAAGATGCGTATGACCGTTTCGTTCGTAGGCCGTAACCTGTGGATGATCTACTGCAAGGCCCCGTTCGCCCCCGAAGCCGTAGCTTCGACAGGCATGAACTATCAGGGTATCGACTACTTTATGATGCCTTCGATGCGTAATCTGGGCTTCAATGTAAAATTCCAATTCTAAAGAACAGCAAAACCATGAAAAAGACAAACAACAAAATGCAGCTACTGCTGCTTTCGGTGGTGCTGCTCGGTACGACTGCCTGTACGTGCGATTTCGCGGACATCAATCGTAATCCGAATGAAGTGACCGACGAACAGTTGCAGGCTAACAACTATAAGATCGGTACGAACCTCAAGACCCTTCAGGGCCTGGTCGTTCCGACGGAAGAGCACCGGTTTCAATTCGTCGAGAGCATCGTCGGATGCCCTTACGCTGGCTACAACGGTAAGACCGTCGATACCTGGCAGGCGACATTCGAAAACTACAATCCCTCGGCTGACTGGCGGAAAGTTCCGTTCGTGGATATGATCTCCGATACCTATCCGGCCTATCGTGCGATTATCAACGGTACGGAGGACGTAGTGGCGCAGGCATTGGCCAAATTGTTCCGCATTGCCATCATGCAGCGCGTCACGGATAGCTACGGCCCGATTCCCTATACGCAGGTCATGGCCAGTAAGACCGAATCGCTGGAGGTAGCCTACGATACACAGGAAGAGGTCTACACGGCGATGTTTACAGAATTAGACGACGTGATCGCTTCGCTTCAGGACAACCTTTCACTACCCTCGGATGCCTTCGGCCGTTACGACGGTGTTTATTCGGGTAATATCTCGCAGTGGCTCAAATTCGCCAATTCGCTCAAGTTACGTATGGCCATGCGTCTAACGGAGGTTAAGCCCGATCTGGCGAAGTCGAAAGCTGCCGAAGCCATTGCCGCCGGGGTCATCACGACCAACGCAGACAATGCCATGATGCACACCTCGGACAACCGAACGACGCTCATTTACAACGACTGGGGCGACCATCGTATTGGTGCCGACATCATCAATTACATGAACGGCTACAACGATCCGCGCCGCGAGAAGATGTTTACGACTGTAACCCTTGTGGAGAACGGACAAGAAATACAGGGATATGCGGGTATTCGCATTGGTATCAACGTGACGAGTAAGGCGCAGGCCGTGTCGTCCTACTCGAACATGCGCGTTACGGGTACGGATCCCTATCTGTGGATGAACGCCGCTGAAGCGACGTTCCTACGTGCCGAATACGAACTGCGCTGGGGCTCGGCCGAAACTGCCGGAACACTCTATGAGCAGGCTGTCACGCTCTCGTTCGAGGAGCGTGGTGCCGATAACGTGAAGGGCTATCTTTCCGATGCGACAAGTACTCCGGCAGCCTACAAAGATCCGTTGAACAAGCACTCCATGGCTTCTCCGCAGAGCACGATCACCGTGGCATGGAACGCCGCGGCGGATTTCGAAACCAACCTCGAACGGATCATTACCCAGAAATGGATTGCCATTTTCCCGCTGGGAACCGAGGCGTGGACAGAACACCGCCGTACGGGTTATCCCCGTCTGCTGCCAGCCGTGGTGGATAACAGCGGTGGCGCCGTGAACGTGGCGCTGGGCGCACGCCGTCTGCCTTATCCGGTCGAAGAGTACACCGAGAACCCGACGAACCTGCAAGCCGCCGTTTCCGCACTGAACGGTGAGTCGGTAAACGGAGCGGGCGATACGCAGGGAACCCGAGTATGGTGGGATCGCAAAAACTTAAATTAGTATGGATATGAAACGAAATAAATTGATCGGGCTTCTCTCCTTATGCCTGCTGGCCGCGACGTTCGCTTCGTGTGAAGACTGGAACGAAACGGAAGCCGTCAAACAAAAAGTCGAACGCCCGGAGGATCAAAATCCGGAATTGTGGGCGGAATATACGGCGGCGTTGCGCGACTACAAGCAGTCGGAACATTTTATCGTCTACGCCCGTCTGTTTAACTCTCCCCAACCGGGTACCAGTGAAAAGGATTTCATGCGTTGCCTGCCCGACTCGCTCGATATCGTGTCGCTGACCAATGCCGACAACTTCTCGAAGTACGATGCGGAAGATATGCCGGCTATGCGTGAGAAAGGTACGAAAGTGCTCTATCAGGTCGATTATGCAGGCCGCAGCGGGGAACTGACCGATGAAACAAAACTCGGCGCTTACCTCGATAAAGTTATCGCCGCGGTCGAGAAGAATGGACTGGACGGTTACTCGTTTACGGGTATCCCCAATGCGGGCGACGCAGCGACCGCAACGGGGGCTGCACTTATCGTCGAACGACTTTCCGCGGCAAAGACCGAAGGACAACTGCTCGTTTTCGAAGGTAATCCGCTTTTCTTGACGGAGGACGCTTTGTCGAAGGTCGATTATGTCGTGCTCGACACCGAGGCTACGGAGAATGTGACCGACCTGAAGATGCAGGTACTCAACGCTACGGGGTATGCCGGCGTTCCGGCTACGAAGTTGCTGCTGGCCGCTGCCGCAGGCGCTCCTCTCTATGACGAGAATGTCGAGGAACATGCCGCTATCACGGAAATGGCCGAGCGGGTTGTATCGCTCGGGCCGCTGGCCGGACTGGGAACCTACGACATTTATAATGACTATTATGATCTGGACATGAACTATAAACTTGTTCGCAATGCCATCCAGACGTTGAACCCCTCAAAATAGTGAGCAATGAGAAGAATTAATAAATACTTATGGCTGATCGCTTCGGCCGCTTTCTGCTCCTGTCAGTCCTATGATGCCGACGACCACAAGTTCGGTAATGTGGTCTACCTCGACGTGGCGGAAACGACTGACGTGCAGACGGCAACGATCAAAAACACGCTCGATGAACTCGATCGGACATTCTCCGCAACGCTGGCTTATCCGTCCGGTGGCGACGTCACGGTCTCCATTGCAGTCGATCCATCGCTCGTCGATACCTACAACGCCCGTCACAACACCTCGTGGCCGATGCTCGATGCGAAATACTATTCGCTTTCCGACGAGCGGGTAACCATCCCGGCCGGCAAGACCGCTTCGGATGCCGTGACGCTCCATCTGCAGGAGTTGCTGGGCGAGGGCGAAGACCAGACAGGAGCGCTGACCCTTGATGCTACCTATCTGCTGCCCGTGACGATCACGAATGCGTCCGTTCCGACGCTGGACAGTTCTTCGACCGTCTGGTATGTTATCAAACGATCGTCGAACATCACTACGGCAGCGCAGCTTACCGACAACTGGATCAATTTCCCGACACTCGACAAGGATACGGAGCAGGCGATGGCCCTCAACAACTTGACGGCCGTGACCTACGAGGCGTTGATCTATATCGACAAGTTCGCCACCTCGGCTCTGAACTCGGCCGGTGTCGCCAACCCCGTCAGCATCTCCACCATCATGGGTGTCGAGGACTACCTACTTCTGCGTATCGGCGACACGAATTTCGAGCGCCAGCAGCTGCAGTTCGACGGTTCGGGCAGCGGTTCGGCCTTCGGCAAGTTCCCGGGTCGTGATGCCGGCAAAATCCTGAACGAAGGCGTATGGTACCATATCGCATTCACTTATGACCAGGCGACGCGCACGGTACGGATTTTCGTCAATGGCGAGTTGCAGAGCGAGGGCAAGGATATGGCTTGCGTCGATGAGCGACGACACGCGCATCAATCTGGCCATGCGTGCTTTCTACGATCGTTACCTCAATAATCCGACGCCGGAGAACGAAGAAAAATACGGCGGTTGGGCCGATGCCCGCCAGTTCTTCATCAGCTATTCCTACGACGCCTACCGCCCGCTGAACGGCAAAATCGCCGAGGCCCGTGTCTGGTCGGTAGCCCGCACGCAAGAGCAGATCCGGGAGAACATGTACGAAATCGCCGATCCCGAAAGCGACCCGACGCTCGTCGGTTATTGGAAGTTCAACGAGGGAGCCGGCAATACGATCAAGGACTATTCGCGCTACCATAACGACGGAGAAGCCGAGTACGATCTGGTATGGCCCGACGGTGTGGAGATTCCGAAAATTAACGAAACGGAGGAGTAAACTATGAAAACAAGGATAAATAATGTAAAGAAGGGAGTAGTGACGCTTCTTTTCGCGGCGGTCATCGCGGGCCTTACGGCCTGCGAGACCGATCCCGTGAAATCGCAGCGCGGAGAACTTCCCGACAAAGATTTGTTGGAGAATACCTATGTCAAAATCCGCAGCATCAAATCCCCGACTGAATTTGCCGTCGTCAATCTGTCGGAGGGAACAACAGTAACAGAAGATCGAATTTACTGCCGGCTGACCCGCCCGGCAGAGAGAGCGATGACTATCACGGCTGCCGTGGACGAATCGCTGGTCGAAGCCTGTAACGAGGAGTACGGTACGGATTTACTCCCGTTCCCGGCAGGGAATGTTACCATTGCCGGTAACGGTACGATTGCCGTAGCGGCGGGAGAGCGTATCTCCGACAAAATTCAGGTATCGTTCAAGTCGGACGGACTGGCTGCCGGAACGTACTTGTTACCGATTGCGATCTCATCGAATGATGCGGCTCTCACGGACGAAGACAAAGCAATCTATTACGGCGTGAAAGTCCGTGGGATTGATATAGGCAACTACGAACTGGATACGGAATACCTGAACGTATTCTATCTGAACACGACCGAATACCAGCCGCTGTTGGCCGACATTTGGATATTGCAGAAAACCGAAGCCATGCCGCCGTTCAATACGCTCTGGGAGCGGACTTACGGCAATATCGTCAATCTGCGCATCGTGCAGATAGGTTACGAGGCCGATACGGAGCGTGCCTTGTTGGTGCTTAACTCTGACATACGCTATGTGCTGGAACATGCAGACAAGTATATCCGTCCGTTGCAGGACAAGGGGCGCAAGGTCTGTCTTTCGCTGGAGGGAAATGGCTCGGGACTCGGATTCTGCAACCTGACCGACAGCCAGATCGCCGACTTCACGGCGCAGGTGAAAGCCTGTCTGGAGCTGTATGATCTGGATGGCGTGAATTTCTTCGACCGCAATGCCGGTTACGGCCAGGTGGAAGGAATGCCGGAGATGAACACGACTTCCTATCCCAAGCTGATAAAGGCCATGCGCGAAGCCATGCCCGACAAACTGCTGACGCTGGCCGATTACGAAGAGCCGACCGAATATTTCGGGGACACCGAGGCGACGGGCGGCATCGAGGTCGGACAGTACCTCGATTATGCATGGTCGGGATATATGTCGGAGAGCGAGGATATCCAGTTGCTCGACCCGTGGGAAGTAATCGACCTCACACCGGGCGATGCGGCCGATTTGGGCATGATGCTCCCGACGACGAACCATCCGCGCCGGCCGATCGCCGGGGTACCGTCTGAGAATTTCGGATACTTCGCTGTGCCGTGGTATCCGGCGGCAAGCGATTTCCTGATGACGGCACAAGGTTTTATGAATGTGGCCATCTGGGATATGATGGGCTATGCGCCGAACAATACGATCGTATGGGCCGACCTTATCTCCAATCAACAAAATGCATATGAATCGTCTTGGAACGCGGTTCCGAGTATGTTATGGGCCGTATTCGGCGATGAAGCTATGGATGGAACGTATATGTATAATGTCTTCGTAAATTACGGGTGGGGAGCTTTGAACTACGGAGATCTGGCGAAAGACTGGTAAAAACGATAAAATACGGATTTGCATCGTGCAATCCCAAATTACAATCACCATTTTAAAATTATTAACTATGAAAAAGACTTTATTTATTACGACTCTGCTCCTTTCCGCGGGTGCAATGTTTACATCCTGCAACAAAGACGTGGAAAATCCCGACATGCAGGCACAACCGGAAGAAACGGCTCAGGTAACGCGGGCCTACGGCGACAAAACACCGCTGATCGAGGTGTATTACGAGATCAACGACACCAATCCGCTCAACGCATTGTCGTACGAGATGAGCGGCAAGAAATTCATCGATCTCGTACAGCTTTTCGCTTCGAATATCCAGAAAGACGCGAATGGTGATCCCTGCATTTTCTTCAACGACAAGCTGGCTCCGGTGATGGCTGCGAAGGCGACCTATATCGAGCCGTTGCAGAATGCCGGAATCAAGGTGATTCTGAACGTTCTGGGCGACCACAAAGGGATCGGCATCTCGAACCTGACGGATGACCAGATCGAGAAGTTCGCCGCTATTCTCACCTACATCGTGAAGGAATACGGCCTGGACGGAATCGGATTCGACGATGAATATGCCGACTATTCGACTCCCATTGATCCCACTTCGGCCAGCAAACTCGTTCTCAAACTGCGTGAGAAATTCAATGCTGAATTCCCCGGCGAACGCAAAATCATCCAGATGTTCCAGTGGAATTATGTGTCTAACATTTCCGCAGCGGCAGGTGCGGAGATCGATTTGGCCGACCACGGAGCGTTCGGACATAATGTTTTCCAGGCTTCCAGCGCATTTGCCGGCGTAACGAACGACCGCTGGTGCCCGCAGGCTATCCAGATGGGACAATCGTACAATGCAATTTTCCTGAATCAGATCAAGACCCGCTCCTCGCAGGCTGCCAGCGGCAACTACGGCGGTATTATGATGTTTAACGTCCGTAAGGCATCGAATGTCAATCCGCTGCCTGTATTCCAGAAGATCGCAGAAGGTGCATTTGGCGCAACTGTAACTTATACCGGTACGGAGTATTCTCAGGATTGGACATTCAACCCTGCGGGATACACGATTACTTATGCAGATATTCAGTAGCACTCACTCGATGTAAATCCGTATAGGATAGACGTTAGGCGACGTCATCTGGCCCGTGCATCGACCGAAAGGCGGTGTACGGGTTTTTCTTTAAGTTAAATGGAAAATAAATGGATTTTGCAAAGGATGTAACGATAGCGCGATTTAAACACTCGATTACTAAAGAGTAAATTCAAAGTTATTCATACTGCTTTTATCATTTTTCGGTCTATTATTTCGTCATTAGTAACGGTCATATGCATTGATGACATAGGTAAGTGACAATCTCTATTATGTCTGTATCTAAAAAATATTTTAATCGCATATGATTAAGAATATTGCAATGTGACCCTATAGATACGGAATCCTGTCTTATGAAAACGCTTATTCATACCCGTATATACGCGTTGCTAACTCAAAATGAATCGAATCCGTCGGAATTAGCCCATGCATACGAAGAGTTTATCGAGACGATGACCGAGATGGTTGCTAATTTCGATAACCGGGATGATATTTTGAGAATACTGTATTACAGCCGGGTTGAATTCGACGTATTGTCCCATCCATCGTTTAATCGATATTCGAACAATGTTTTAAGAACGACGTTCATCTATAAAATCATGTATATTCTGGATTGCGAAATCAATATCGTCAGCAATAGTACGAAATATAGCTCGAACCAAGACTATTCGTTCCCTTTATCCTATCAGGACGGCGAGTTGCTGTGGACAGGGACGCAGCAAGAGCTGCTGGAGCTTGCCGTTGCCCTTCATAAAAACGGGATTATCATGTACGGCAACCGCAAGGCGCGTTTCATCGAGATCGTCCGTGCCTTGTCTTCTACATTCCATATCACGATCAACGATGTCTATGTCAAGAAAACCAGGATGCTTGACCGCAGCACGGCGGTCACACCTTTTCTGGATAAATTGAAAAAAGCCTATGAGCAAGTCGTCGAAAGACACCTGCGATAGAGAGAGCGGAGACCTGTCAAGGACGAGAAAATCAGAAAGTTTTTCTCCGTTTGCAAAATTTCAACAGGTTATTTTTCAGTTGATTATATTTTCATACTTTACAAAAAACTTTTTGATTTTTCCCGAGAGGCATCCGGAAAAGTGTACTTTTCAGTGATTTTGTATTATACATTTGCAGCAGAAAGCGACGCATAGTGCATCGCTGCATTCAAAATCCAAATAACATGAAAAACATCCTTTTAGCCGTTGCAGTCTTCGCTGCCGCATTCGTTTCCTGCAACAAGGAGACCGAAGTCGTACCTTCACCCAGTTCTTTCACCGATGGGGCACGTATCGCACTTACGCTTACCGATGATGCCGCCGACACCCGCTCCTTCTTCGATTCGACAGCCTCGGCCGAGGCATGAGAGTCTTCGTTGTCGTCACTGTCGATTTTCGTCTTCGATAATGCCGACAACTTCGTTATTCGCCGGGATTTAACATCCAGCGAGCTGGCCGCGAAATCGGCGACATTCTCCCTACCTAAATCTCTTGCCAGCACCCCCTGCTCATTCTATGCCATAGGGAACTACGACGCCTCGTCGGCCAAGACCCGGGCGGCCCTTACGGCCCTTGTGGAGAAGTCGGCTGCCGATTACAACGGCACCTTCGTCGAGGTGTCCTCCGCAGCCAAGCGTTCGGGCGGCTTCGTGATGTCGGGCATGAAATCGCAGACCGTCGGGGCCGTGAACACCACGACCAATATCGGCATCACGCTCAAACGCACCGTAGCCAAAGTAGCACTCCAGACGGCCATCGACCCGTCGTTCGCCGACAAATATGCCGGAACGCTTACCATCAACTCGGTAAAACTCTCCAAAGCCGCCTCGCAGTCGCTCGTCGTGGCCGGAACGCCGACACCCGGAGCTATGACCTTCAGCCACACGCAGACTCCCGCCACGGCTTCGGGAAAATGCAATGCGCTGTTCTACTGTTTCGAGAATGGAGCTTTGCCCGCGGGCAGCCGCGTTCTGCTGGAAATTAACGCCACATACGATTCGGACGGCAGCACCTCGACTACGGACGACCGCTCGGAGGTGACCTATTCGGTCGAGTTGACGGGTAAGGCCGCGGGCGAGATTCTCCGAAACGGCTACTACCGTGTCGCGGCCAATATCACGGGCCTTGTAGGTCAGGAGTGCGCCGTATCGGTCACCGTCGCCGATTGGGAGACGCCCGTGACGCAGAACGTCGAGCTGGGGGCATAGCCCTCTTGTTTTGGCAGCTCCCGTCCCTCGCGGGCGGGAGCTTTTTTCAATCCCTTTTTCAGATTTTTCCGACTATGAAAAAATATCTGTTGATACTCGCTGCCATCCTGTTTCTGTGGGGCTGTATCGCCGAGGACAGGACAGAATGTACAAATCCCCGCGATGTCTTTGTCAGCCTGACGGTACGGCCCGAAAGGATGTCCTCCGTAACCCGCTCTGCGGATGAAACGGCCATCCGCGACCTGAACCTCTACCTTTACGACGATAACGGCAATGTTGTCCTACACCGTTACCAGACCTCTGCGACGCTGCGTTTCGAATGCCTGCCGGGCGACTACCGGATCTGCATTGCTGCCAATCTGGGCCGCGATCTGGGCGACAATCCGCTGTGGAAGGATTTCACCGTGTCGCACGCCGATGAGTACGACGTATTGCCTATGGCCTATGAGGGCGACGTTACGATCATGTCCTCGGCAGATGGGGTGCTGACGCTGCCTGCCGTCGAGGTACAGCGCTGCGTGTCGAAAATCTCCTATAACATTACCGTTGCTCCGGCCGTTGCCGACATCGAACTGCGCTCCGTGCAGCTTCTTTCCGTACCGCGCTCGGTCTCTGTGTTCGATATGGCGGCCGCACCGTCGGATGATCCCGACGACTATACGGATTGTCCGGAGGTGGAACTTTCCGGACAGCAGGCCGCGGGCGACTGCTATCTGCTGCCCAATATGCAAGGCGTCGTCGCTACGATTACCGACCAGCGTCAGAAGAACCCGGAGAATGCCCCCGCGAATGCCTCGTATCTTTTGATCCGTGCCGTGCGCGAGTCGAAAATATTGGCTTATTATATTTACCTCGGAGGAAACAACACCTCGGATTTCAATGTCCGGGCCAACACGCATTACAGGCTCAATATCTCGATCTTGGGCGACAGCGAGGTCGATACCCGCATTAGCAGCTATGCCGTCAATGTGCATGACACCTACGAAGAAAACGCGGTCGGCGGATATTGCACCTACAATCCGTTTCAGATGCTCGCTGTGGAGATCGACGGGAGTCCCGCACCCCTGACGCTTCGGGGACGTATCGGTGTCGCGCAGGGCAACGCCGGAGCGTTCTGTCTGAACGGCTCTCCCGTAGGCGAAGGCCGCGATCTTACGCTTCCGGAACAGCCCGGCCCCAATGTCTTCGGCGTGAACTACGCTCCGGGAATCTATACGACAGTCAATTCGCAGGTGGTCTATACCGTCACGGTCGAGGATGATGCGGGATTTACACAGTCGTTCGACATCGGACACCGCTTCGCCAACCGTCTCGACGTATATATTCACCCCGCGACGGCTGAAAACGGGAACGGTACGGTAACCGTCGCCGGAGCGTTGTATGACGCTGAAACTTCTTCCCTGACGCACGACCGGGTCGTCCTGTGCCATGAGAAGGGGTGCACGCTGACTGCCGTACCCGAAGCCGGATACCGCTTCGAGGGATGGTATTCGGCAGCCGACTACAAGACACGGCTTTCGATATCGGCCTCGTATGCCTATGTTCCGACCTCGCCCGAAGCCGCGATCTTCCCGAAATTCACGGTCAATACCCGGCCGCTCGACGACGGGGGCACGGCCAACTGCTATATCGCGCCGGAATTGAATACCTCCTATTCGTTCGACGCTACGACGATGGGCAACGGCCGTGCAACGACGAATATCGTCCCGAAGAGACTTGCGGGAGCCGAGGCGAAAGTCCTCTGGGAAACGGGCACGATCCGAGGCGCGATCGTTGAAAGCGCGAAACTGACCGGCGACGGACGTATCGTCTTCCGAACCGGCATGACCTATGGCAATGCCGTAATCGGACTTCTCGACAGCCGCGGGGTATGCATATGGTCGTGGCACATCTGGTCGGTGGATTACGATATCGAGGCCACGGCCCAGACCTATGCTTCGGGAGCCGTCTTTATGGATCGCAACCTCGGGGCCCTGGCTACGGACTGCACGCAGGCCGCTGCCAAAGGACTCTATTACCAGTGGGGCCGCAAAGATCCGTTCCCGTATCCGGCGCTGGCCACGGACGCCTACACGCAGGCTCCGACCGTCTATGCTCCGGGATTCGAGTATGCTGAAAGCAATCCCCGAACCTCCGGAACTGAATCGCCTTACGACGTGATGACCCTCGAATGGGCCACAGCGCATCCAACGACCTATATGGACGGGGTATTTTACGAGGATTGGGAAGAGTGGACGTCGGTCGCCGACTGGCTCTACGACCACCACCCGAACCTCTGGGGCAACGTCACGACCGGGAAGAACAATATCAGCCGCACCAGCCATAAATCCATTTACGATCCCTGCCCTCCGGGATGGAAAGTGCCCGGTGCCGAGGATTTTGCGGAAATAGAGCGGATAGGCGTATCGACACCTTATTACATTACAATCCGCTGTAACAGCACGCAGACAGCGAAGATACCTTTGGGCGGAACATTCTACGAAGGACGTTACGACCGCAACGGGTCGCTCGGAAGGCTCTACACGAACGCTCCGTATTATCTTCATTGGGGAGACTCGACCGGCGTGTTCCATGACGTAGCCTGCACCTCGATCCTATTCGATACGAGCAACTACCCGCCGTTCGTCAACACAACGGATTTTTACCGCTATGCTGCCAATCCGGTGCGCTGCATCCGGGAATAAAACCGAAATAATAGCTAACGATAATGAACAAACAACGAGTCATACTGTTCGTGCTGCTGTCGGCGGCCTTGTGGGGGCTGCCCCGCAGGGCTGCGGCGCAGATCTTCGCCGTGAGGGCCAACGCCCTTGCGGCATGCAGCGCGACGCTGAACGTCGGGGCCGAAACGGCCCTGACGGACAACTGGTCGCTGGAGCTGTCCGGCTATTGGAATCCGGTGAATACCGCATCCCTCTCGATGAACTTCCACGCCGTACAGCTCGGCGGCCGCTACTGGTTCTACGAATCCTTCGTCGGGCACTTTCTCGGACAGCACCTCACTTATGCCGACTACGACCTCGGAAGCCGCACAAAACGCTATAAGGGCAATGCCTACGGTCTTGGTGTCAGCTACGGATATGCGTGGATGCTCTCGAAACGATGGAATATCGCCCTCGAAGCCGGCATAGGGCTGTTCCATACCGAAGACACACGCCGCGACCCGACCGTCTCTGACTGGGAGGATGAATACATCTACCGTTACCGACGCTGGACGCTGGCGCCGACAAAACTGGAAGTCTCATTCTCTTATATCTTTTAGCCATGAAGATATGCAATAAGATATTGCAGATAGGTCTGCTGTCGGCAGCGCTCGGAAGCCTGTTCGGCTGCTCGGTAGCCGGACGGCTTCAGCGGCAGCAGATGACTGCCTCGCTCTCGCAGCTTACCCGCGCCGAGCGGCAAGAGCGGCAGCAGGACTCCCGCCTGCAGGTCGTAAAACTCCAGCGTGACAGCAACACATTCTTTCTTGCACTCGTGGATACGCTTGCCGACGGAGAACGCGTGATGGCGCTTCAGATCGAGCAGGTGACGGTCGTGGCGAAGATGCGGTCTATTCCCGAACGCAACGGGCGCGTCGTGCTGGATTTCATCGTGACGCTGCCCAAGCAGTTGTTGGGCAAGAGCCGCAGCGTCGTAATCACACCGATACTTCACAAACCCGACGAATCCGTGGCGCTCGAAGATCTGATGATCCGCGGCGGACGCTTCTCGCTGCTGCAAGAGCGCGACTACTGGCAGTACGAAACCTATGTCGAACGCTTCCGCCCCGATACCGTGGGGCGCGAGGCGGCCTTCAACCGCTTCGTGAAGTTTCCCTATCCCGAAGACGTCCGGCTCGACTCGCTGGTCGAAGGCAGGAGCACCGTCACGTACTATTACTCGCAGGAGGTGAAAACGGATGAGACCTCGAAGAAGATGCTCGTAACGCTTCAGGGGCAGGTCTTGGCTGTGGACGACAGCGCCTACCGTCTACCGCCGTCCGATACGTTGAGCTACGTCGTATCTTCGATGCTCTCCTTCGTAGATACTATGCCGCGTTACCGTATCAAGGTCATCGACAAGTTCGTGACCGTAGAGGATCGTAACTACATTCAGTTCTTCGTGGGCGATACCCGTGTGGTCGATACGCTGGGCGACAACCGACGGCAGCTGGACAAGATCACCGGTTTGATGCGGCAGATCGTCGAACAGCAGGAGTTTTACGTCGATACCATCACACTGACGGCGGCATCGTCTCCGGAGGGCGATTATGCTTTCAACGACCGTCTTTCGCAAGGACGGGCCGAGGCATTGAAACGCTACCTTGTCCGCCGATACGGCAGAAGCATTGACACGATGCTCACCGTGCGGTGGGTGGCCGAAGACTGGCAGGGGTTGACAAACCGCATCCGAACAGACCGGGAGATCGGAAACCGTGACGCTATTCTGGAGCTGATCGTCGAGGAAAAGAATCCCGACCGGCGGGAACAAATCATCCGGCAGCGGTTTCCGGAAGAGTATGCCTATATCCGTTCGGTGATCTACCCGCAGCTGCGAGCTGTGAATTTCCGCTACAGCCTGCGTCGCAAGGGGATGGTCAAGGACACGATCCACACCACGGAACTCGATACGGCCTATGCCCGCGGCGTGCAACTGTTGCAGAAACGCAAATACGCCAAAGCCTTGTACATTCTCAACGACTACAACGACCGCAATACGGTCGTGGCGCATCTGTCGCTGGATCATAACGAGCGGGCGATGGAGCTGTTGGCAACGATGCCCAAGGATGCCGTGACGGAGTATCTGCGGGCCATCGCCTGCTCGCGGCTGGGACGCAAGGCGGAAGGCCGGGAGCATTTCCTCGAAGCATGCCGCTTGGATGGGCGTATGGAGTATCGGGGCAATCTCGATCCGGAGATTGCTGAACTCTTAAAACAATAGTCATGCGGATCGGACTGGTGGATGTGGACGGGCACAACTTCCCGAACCTTGCGCTGATGAAACTTTCGGCATGGCACAAGTGCCGGGGCGATACGGTGGAGTTCGCCGATCCCGCGGCGAGGCGTTATGACAAGGTCTATATGTCGAAGGTCTTTACCTTTTCGCGCGATTGTACGGATCGCTACGACTGCGAGGTCGTGCGTGCCGGGACGGGTTACAGGGACTATGCGACGATTCTTCCCGAAGAGATCGAACATATATGCCCGGATTACTCGCTTTATGGGGTCAAGGAAGCCTATGGGTTTCTGACGCGCGGATGCGTGAACCGCTGTTCGTGGTGCGTCGTGCCCCATAAGGAAGGTGAAGTCCGGGCACACGCTGACATCGAAGAATTTCTCGACGGGCGTAAGCGTGCCGTGCTACTCGACAACAATGTCTTGGCTTCGGAGTGGGGACTTATGCAGATCGAGAAGATCGTCCGCATGGGCATCCGGGTAGATTTCAACCAAGGACTCGATGCCCGGCGTATCGCCCGCACACCGGAGATCGCTGCGCTGCTCGCACGGGTCAAATGGATACGTTTTCTGCGCATGGCCTACGACAGCCGTGCCATGCAGGATGACGTTCATAAAGCCATAGAACTCCTCCGTAAGCACGGCGTTCCGGCCCGGAGACTATTTTTCTATGTGCTGATAAGGGATGACACCGAAGATGCGCTCGGACGTATCCGGGAGCTGAAAGCGTTGGGGTGTCAGCCTTTCGCGCAGCCGTACCGGGATTTCGAACACGAGGGGAAACCCTCGTGGGAGCAATGGCGGCTGGCCTACTGGTGCAATCGCAAACCGCTGTTCCACTCCGTGGATTATGAGGAATACCGAAAAAACCGAACTTAACAATCGAACTTATGAACAGACTGAAAATCAAATATGCCGTCGCGTACGGCTTTCTTGCAACAACGGCGGTCGCGCTTATCGCATCGCTATTTACAGGCTGCCATGTCTACGAACATGAAGAGGTGGAAATTATCCGCTGCCCGGTGATCGAAGCCGATACGATCGACATTCCCGGCTGGGATAAGGAAATCGCAACCCCCGAATTTTAACCGCTGTCACGATGAAAAAACTGTTGATTTGGCTCCCGGGCATGCTTTCGATGCTCGCAGCCTGCACCGAAGCGGTAGAGATACCGGCTCGGGCGCCCGAAAAACAATCGCCCGTCAGGGTCGAACTGCATCTGACGACCGAGCAGCAGGCCGCCACCCGCGCAATGGATGAAAATTGCATTCGGGATGTGAATTTGTATCTGTACGGAGATACAGAATATCATTTTTATTTCCCCTCCGTTTCCTCGCCGCTGGTGTTCAACGTCCTTCCCGGCAATTATCGGAGTTATGCGATTGCGAACGCCGGACAGGATCTGGGAGATAAAAATGCGTTCAAGATCCAGTTTTACGAAACAGCGGTAGACGTGATGGAGTCTTCGGACGCTATCCCGATGACGGATCGGGGAACATTGGCGGTCGATGGCGCTGGCCGGTGTACCCCCTCATCGCTTCGCGTAACGCGCAGTGCGGCGAAGATCGCCTATACCATCGAGGTCGCCGACGCCGTCGCACCGTCGCTCCGTCTTCGCTCTGTGCAGTTCTG
>OGZD01001218.1_pt1 | contig 21306 bp, 13 predicted proteins | sample 1576701 | NCBI WGS metagenome assembly OGZD01 (sample SAMEA3541487, study PRJEB24748) | human gut metagenome | biome: human gut; feature: human-associated habitat; material: faeces | place: China | collected 2012
CCCAAAGGGGAACTATAATCATGACAAAGATTAAAAACACAAAGAAGGGCATGGCAAAAAAGACATTAAGTATGTCACTTGTTGTTGCAATGCTTGCTACTTCTAATGTGCCGGTATGGGCTGCTGAGTTCAGTGATGGTACAGATGCTGCTGTAGCTACAGAAGCTCCGGTTGCTGAAGCTTTCTCTGATGAGACTGCAGATGCACCGGCTGTTGACGATACAACTGAAGCAACTCCAGCTTCTACAACAGTAACAGAAGGTGATGTTACTGTAAATTTAACAGCAGATAGAAAGACTGCTGTATGGGGAAAGAACAAAATTACTATTACAGGAACTGTTACCAAAACAGACAGCGAAGCTTTAGGTTATGATTACCGTTGGGTTGATGCAGATGGTATTGCAAGCAAGCATTTCGGCAGTGTAGCAGAAACTGAAACAGTAGACAAAATGTCTTTCACACCTGACGCAGACGACGCTGGAAAAACTTTAACATTATATGTGTACAAAAAAGATAATGATCAGATATTATATAATATCAACACTGGCATCACTGTTTCTGTTGAAAAACAGAACCTTGGAAGCATTGAACTCAGTGGTGCAGGCGCAACTCTTACATATAAGGGTTTTGCACAGGCTGTAAAACTGGAAGGGAATAATGCAGCTACAGTTGCTGTAAAAGATTCTTCTAATCAGGTTATTAATGTTCCGGCAGGAAAAACTTATTATGAACTTTCATCTACAAGTGCAACAAACGCTGGCGATGAAGTAAAGGTTACAGCAACAGCAACAGAAGACTCTCCTTATACCGGAACAGTTGAAACTAAAGTTGTAATCAAGAAAAAAAATGCTGTATTACAGGATACATCAACAGAACCGGCAAATATTGTTGCTAACCCAAATAAAGGTTTAAGTTACCAGTATACTGGTGCTCCAATTGTAGTTGCTAACAAAGATGTAACTGTTAAAGAGTCTAAATCTGACAATAATGGTGATGATAAGAAATTCAGTGGAGCTGACTTATCTGATACAATCATCAATGCTGTAACCACTAGTGGTGCTATTGGCAATCAGAAAGTTTACGTAAACGTTGATGGAAGATTATTTAAAAATTTCGACCAGATTAACACCCCACATCAGTTAGTATCTGATGATACAGTCGAAATCAAGAAACGTGATCTTTCAGCTGCAGGAACAAAAATCTCTATCAATACAGTAACTGGTGAAATCCCTACCAATATTTCCGTCAACGATCTTGGTCAGTATTTAAAATTAACCGGTACAGAAGGTACTCCTCTTGATGCACTTCAGGTAAATAAGGATTATACTATCACTGTTAAAGCTCCTGATGGAAGTGAAGCTAAAACATTTAACGATGGAAGTACTTATACAATTACAATTACTGCAAAGAAAGCAGAAACTGTTAACGGTGTATCTGTAGGCGGTACTTGTGAGAATCATCAGGACATTCAGGTTGTTGCTACAACTGCAGCATTTAAAACAGTATCTTATGAAAATGCAAATACTTATAAACCAGCATATACAGGTTCCGAGATTACACCTTCTAAATCTGATTTAGGAAAACTGAAAGTTACACAGGTAACCGGAACTACACCTGTAGAAACTACCTTAGATACCGATGCATATGAGATTACCGGATATTCAAACAATGTCAATGCCAGCACAATTTACAATAGTAGTAAAGTAGCTCAGCCAAATGCAACTGTAAATATCAAGATTACCAAAGGTGTATTTGCAGGCAAGACATGTGCTGTTAAATTTACTATCCTTCCATTAGAGGTTACTGCAGATACAATCAAGGTACAGAAAGAAGTTTCTATCAACAAATCTTATTCCAATGCCGCAGATTATAAACTGCCATTAACAGTTGTTGCGAAAGATCATGCAACTACTGGAAAGAAAGTTGAAAAAACATTAACAGATTCTGACTATACAGTAAATTATAAATGGGAAAATGATGATGATACTAATACTGTCGGTACTAAAATCGTAACATCTATCACTATCACCAATCCGAACTATATTTATGGTCTTAATAACAATGATATTAAATTAACTCATAAAGTTACTGCATCAACTAAAACAGAAATCACTGCAAAACAGTTATCTGATTCTATGGTAGTGATTAATCCATCTTCTTATACTTATACTGGTGGTAAGATCATTCCTACTTATGCAGTAATTGATGGTGCGATTGCCCTTTACAAAAAAGGAGATATCACTGAAACAGCTACAATTAAAGCAGAATATGAAGAAGTATCCATCACAGATGCTGTAAATGTAGGAACAGGTAAAGTTACTGTAAAAGGCCTTTACGATGCAAGTACTAAATCTGGTTATGCTGGAACTGCATCAGGTACATTTACTATTACTCCGGCAAATACAGCTGATGTTAAAGTGACGATTGATGATCAACAGTATACTGGAAAACAGGTAAGACCTCGTGATTTCAAGGTAACATTAAACGGAAATGATGTAACTAATCAATTTGCGGTTGTATCTTATGGTACTAATGTCGAAGCTGGAAAGGGTACTGTTGTATTAAAACCACTTGATGGAAACAAGAACTTTACAGGTTCAAATATTACTGCTGAATTCAATATTGTAAAAGAAATCGTATCTGGAACCTTAACAGCATATGATGCTAATGGATTTGAAGAAAGCAACGATAAATTTGCAGCTGTAGATTCAGACGGAAAAGTAACAGCAGATGCAAGTAAGCCATTTACATTTGACGGTAACGAGCATACCTTTGCTAAAGTTCTGTTATCTGATATCCAGCGCGTTGGTGCAGGTAAAACTTCTGCAAAAGCAAGTGATTTTGAAATCAAATATGCAGATAACGTATCCGGTAAGATGGTTGAAGGCAAGAAGAATATTGGCTATGTTTACGCTGTTGCCAAAGAAGGTACTGGATTTGCCGGAAACAAGACCATCGTAACTGCTGATGGAACAATCATTAAAGGTGTTGTAGCATACAAAGTATTCTCTATTGACAGTGTCAAATTTGTTGCTAAAAATGTAAGCCTTAAAAATGGAACCTATGCTGCTGGTCTTCCAGTTAAACCGGAAGTAACAATCCAGATTGGCGGAAGTACATTAGTTGAAGGAAAAGATTATAAACTTACTTTAATTGATAAAAACGGTGCTACTGTAACACCTACAGAAGCAACTGTTGCAAATATCTATGGTGTTCATATTGAAGGTATCAATGGATATAATAAATCAGATGTCGAGACATCATTTGGTACCTCTGGCACTAAAGCTGAACAGGCTTTGAAATGGGGAGTTGACAAAAAGAACCTCAAAGACTGCAATGTAACTGTAAAAGACGGCGTTGTTTCTGTAGTAAACGGATACATCCCTGTAGCATCAGCAGAATACACATCCAAGAACAACGGTGACGGCACATACACAGTAACTGCTGTAAGCACATCCAAGAATTATACAGGTTCTGTTACAGTAACAGCTGATGGTAAAGCTGAAGATGAGAAGCCAAACGCTCCAATGATCAGCAGCGTTAAAGTTGTTGGCAATCAGGCAACAGCAATCCTTTCCGGTGATTCCGAAGGTGCTGCAGGTTATGATTATGTAATCTCCACAGACCGTGACTGCATCAAAAATAAAGATTACGCTTCTGTAAACAAGAACCAGGTTAGCACCTCTACTACATTTAAATATGTACAGCAGGGAACCTATTACGCATACTGCCACGCTTGGAAACGTGACGCAAACGGTAAGAAAGTATTCAGCGACTGGTCTAACGCATACCCATTCGTTGTATCCGCAATCACACCGGACGCTCCTGTTATCACAAACGTTAAAGTAAGCGGATCTACTATCAAAGTAACATACAAAGCAGCTGCCAATGCAACTGGTTACGACGTAGTACTTGGAACATCCTCCAAGAAAGAAAACGGTGAGACACGTCCATATCACTATGGCGATCACAAAGTACTGAACCTCAAAGAAGGTACAGTAACAGCAACATTCAAGAAAGTACCAAAGGGAACATGGGTAGTTGGAATGCATGCATTCAACAGAACATCCGAAGACGGAAAGAAAGTCTTCAGCCCATGGTCAAACCTGAAAAAAGCAACCGTTAAATAATCCTATTGGGTAAAGAATAAATTATTGCATTAGCTGATGTTCAGCTAGATATGACACTTTCAAAGAAAGTGTCATATCTTAAATGCAATATTATTTTCCCAATAGGATTTTTTACTATTGTTCAACTATGCATCTTATAAAGGAGAAAATTATGTTAGATGGTTATAATAGATCTATAATTGTTTACGGAAAAGACCGTGATAAATTATTAGCTTCTGTTCCCGGATGGAAAACAGGCGTAGAAAAATCTGATGGAACACCTCATAAATATATAGAAAATAGCACAGATAATGTACGAATATATTTTTGTGTTGAAGAAGAGAATAATAACCCTTTTTACATTAGTCTCAATATCATTCCTCTAGAATTTGGTGATAAAAATGTGTATAAAGAAAGCTATGATATGGGCGATAAACAACCAGACGAAATTAAACAAGATATCATCTATAAATTGTGGTTAGATATTAACAAAACACTTGCGGAAAATGAATGGGATGATTGCTATTGTGGGTTAATTCCTGGAAATATTGATTATAAGAAGTAAATTACTTGAAATTTTATTCTACATTGCCCAGAGTAAATCTTCAGAATTTCTTATTCATAATCGAATTCCTGACCACAATCGTCGATGGCATAATAATCGGTTCAACAGGCGCAACATTACATCCCTGTTCAATCATATCACATACCAAATTCGCCGCCGTCTCTCCGAGTTTCTGGCGGGGATGTTGGACTGAGGTGAGATAGCAATCGCCATCCAGTTTGATATTCTGATTATCAAATCCTACAATCGACAAATCCTGCGGAATGCGGATTCCTTTTTGGCTGAGGTCGTGATAGATTTCTTCTGCCAGCATATCGTTATAGCAGACGAGGGCTGTGCATTCCATCAGATCATTCAAGGAATACTCAACACTATATTTATTCTGGATCCACATTTCGTGGTTGGAATGGAACCACCAGATATGGCGGTCATCAACCTGCAGGGAGTCTGAAGGGTCTGACCATCTAATTTTAATAAGAATGGAGGAATATATGTTTTTTACTATTACAAATGAAAAAAAAGTTAATATTATACCAGCAAGCTATGAGTTAACTTCTTATGAAATAGTTATAAAAGATAAGTATGTTTTATTAACATTCTGTTCAAAAGAAGATATTCCAATTACATATGAATTAAGTCCAGATGATCGATCCGGAAGCGCAGAACAAATCAAGAAAACTTTAGAAAACTTTATAAGAAATTGTATTTCAAAAAATCATGTTTTAAAAATAAATGAATATCCTAGCAGAGATATGATTTTACTTAGTTGGCAAAATGATAATGTAGAAGATGCTGAAAATGATAAGGCATTTGATAGTGTAGAATTTACATGGCATAGATGTATAAAAGAGACGAATTAGAACACATTGGGGTCTGACCATCGAAAATAACCGGAAAGATAATAATCTCCACATAAAAGAACTCTAAAATTTATATAACATAAAATTCCTTACCCATACATAAAACCATCCCAGCTATATGAATAATGTACATAGTCGGGATGGTTTTTATTGTGAATTATTACTCTGTCTATTAATTTCCTACAATAAGTTTACACTATCGAATATAGGTTTTCTCTTGACTGTTGATGGCAACTTTAGATGGCAATACAAAGACCTTGTTGCCCGTCTCTGAGTTACCCTGTATACTGTCATTAATACAGTAAAGAAAGGGATCCCAGAGCATTCTCCTGACAAGACGTATACTCTGGGATCATGATTTTGAAACCATGATTATTATATCCTCGTACAAGGAAGAGCGTTCGTCTTCGGAGAATGTCATAGTTAAAAACGAATTCATTCAAGTGGAGTCGAAGCAAAATTAAATAATTTATCGTTTTACAGATTTCTGAGGTGAGTATTCACTGTATTGTTTTTTGCCGTTTACATTTTTATAAGCACGTATTTTATACTTATACAGGGCACCTTTTTCCAATTTTTTGTCTGTGTAACTCGTAGAATTTACAGATGCAATTTTCTTCCAGTTGTTTCCTGAAGTCCGGTATATCTCGTATCCTGTTGCACCGATAGTTTTTTTCCAGGTTAATTTTACATCTGTGCTGCCGGATTTTTTAACTGATTTAAGAACCGGCTTCCGGAGCTGGATTTTGAAATTCAGTTTTAAACTGCCGCTATAGGTACCTTTACCTTTGATTATTACAGTTGCAGTTCCGACATTGATATTATTCTTGTAGGTCAGAGTATAATCAATATCTTTAAAAAGGTATGTGCCACTTGCTGAGTCTACCGAGACATCTACTGACGGCGTAATCGCTTTTCCGGTATATGTATAAGTACTGTCTTTCATCCGGGCAGCACATTTTGAGATTGAGGCAGACTGTGGTTTTAATGTAAATGATACGGAATCTTTCTCTGCCCAGGTATCGTAAAGATTAAAGACTAAATAATAAACAGTGTTTGGTTTTAAGGAGCAGGCTTTTCCGTTCTGAACATATCCGAAATAGACATTCCAGTCGAGGATGCCATTGCGTTCTGTATAAATAGAAATTCCTGCCCGTTGGGAGTTATATTGCTGAAAATCTCCGGATACAACATATCTTGTTGATTTTCCGGTTTTAATACGTACGCAGACTTCACGCCTGCTGACAGATAAGGATTTTGTACCGCTATTGTTGATCGTAGGCATTGCGGAAGATTTTTTGACAGATACATTTTTGATCACTGTTTCTTTATCAGAGCCCTGAATTCCGATGTGTGCATCATAGGTACCTGCATCAGGGTATTCACTTTTTCCATTATAGATAACGTAGCGTTCCACGCTCATACCGTAATTGATATTGCTAAGAACTTTACTTTATCATACGGTGAAAATCTTAACATTGGTGAATTTCAGGACAGCCCCTTATATTTTTTTATTTCGTATTCTTTTGAATATTTCATACTGACGTTCCAATTCCATTTTTTCATCGGTAAACAGGCCTTTTGCTTCCAATATTCGCTCAATAGCCTGAGATGGATCCATTGTATGATATGGCAAAAACAGCCCTTTCAGTTCCTTTGGCTTTACGATCTTATAGACTTGCATGGAAGTTAATTCGTAGGTTATTACAAAATACCTGTAAATATATCCAATCCAATACATTTCGTTACGGGTATATTTCACAGAACCATAATTAGAAAACCCATATTCTTCATTAACCAGCTGCAGGATATCCTCTGCCTGGATATTACTTTCCAGTACTGATCCATCATCAAGCCTTTTAGCTATCCGACTCCTCATAAATCGCCTGATAAAAATCTCTGAACTTGACTCCATTTTATCAATTGACTTTTCAAATGCTGTTGCCTGAAGTTCACATAAAAGCACTCCATCCTTATTCATCCTTTTCATATATTGGTCACCCCTTTATGACAGAATCTCATCAATATATCTTCCTTGCCCTCTATATTGCCTTTTAGCTAATTTAACTTTGTCATCACCCAGTTTTGACTCTTCAAGTCTTATATTTTTATAGTATTCCCTTTCATTATTTGATATATAGCATCGTTCTGTTAATTTTATCTGGGATACAGCCTTTTCAGTCAGAAAAATATACTGCATCCCAAGATTTGTGGCAGCAAGACAATGTTTACACTGTTCATCTGTAAGGTCTCCGGCAATAAATGAATTAATGATTTGAAACATACGGTTATCTGCAATTGGAGCAATTATATAATCACAGTTCCGTGACTGTTCTATAAGTGCCTTTACTGCCGGATGATCCTTATACTCATCCAATGTTCCCCTATAGTAAGCAATCGTCATCATCCATTCCTGATTTACTTCATATCTCTTGCATTTCAGATCTCTGTCATCAAATCTGATATAATATACGGAAGAATTACCAAACCCTGAAACAAATGATATTGCCTGCTCATAACTTTCTCCTGTATAAAATCCCTGCCCAAAATCATTATTTTTTCTTCCCTTATGAATATCAATCTCTCCGTCAATTTCAGTTTTAGCGCCATGAAAAAGCAATTTTTCATTTGCACCTAAATCATCTCTCCAGAACATTTCCTTTAATTTGTTTATCTTTATGTTTTTATCAAATGCAAACGAATATACTGCTTCCAAAAGCCTTGCCGATGGTTCTGTTTTTTTCAGCTCGGTTCTTGAGATCGTCACCTGCTCTACTCTGATTTTTTCTGCAAGTTCACTTTGAGAAAATCCCAGAATCTCTCGTATAGACTTCAGATCCTCTGAAAAATTATATTCCATATTCATCACCTCAAACTTATTTATATCATATTACTTAAATAAGTTCAATTAAAAATTTTATTTGCAACTGGTAATCCCTGTGTGTTAGGATAGTTGGAATGCATGCATTCAACAGAACATCCATTGATAACAGGAAAGTATTCAGCCCATGGTCCAATCTTGAAATAGTTAAAGTGAAATAATCCATTTGGGTAATTACTACAGATTCCTAAAAAAGAAGGCTCCGGTCATTGCGACCGGAGCCTTTCTTTTTACAATTTACATATCCAATTTTTCGATAATACATTCATGTATTTTTGTTTTCGTGTCATAATTAATTCCAACCATTAGTAAATTCCCACCGTAACCACTCAATGTCAGGGGATAATTACGTTCTTTTATCTGCCGGATTGCACTGTCAGCACTTTTATCCCATTTCAATTCAATGATCATAGCCGGTCTGTCCAAGTGCTCTTTTCGGGGCAGGTATACAATATCTGCAAAACCTTTTCCGGACGGCAGCTCCCTGATTTCTGTATAATAAGCACGAGCACTATAATATGCAAGTGAAAGTACACAAGCCAATGCATTCTCATCATTATACTTTAAAATAGAAGTTTCAAAATGTGCCGCCTGTATTTTCTCAGCAACTACTTTATTTTCCAGTTTCCATGTTGCCTGCAGTAACTCTTCAGAATTTCTTATTGCTGTAATTACTTCCTGCCATCCGGCATCTCGTATGGAAGTAATAAATTCCGTTGTGATCTCACTGTTTGGAATAAACACTTCCTTTCTGGAAAAATCATATCCGAGATATCCCAGATGAATAAACAGCGTTAATACATCATCAGCGCTTGAAAAGGTAGTCATATCATTATTAAATGAGCTAATATCTATTGCCAGTCTTTTTCCGGCAAGTAATTCGATAATAGCTTCTTTCAGGCCCTTATAATTCATAACAATATAGTCTCGCAGAGCCTCGAATGTTTCTGTTTTGTTCCAGTAATTATCAAAGGAATGGCTCAGCATGGCACTTACAACAGAACGGGGATTATAAACATGTCCGATTTTTTCAAAAAAATATCCGTCGTACCAACACTTTGTATCCTGAAAACTCATATCAAATTGTTTGCATAACACTTTCACTTCATTCTCTGTAAAACCAACATACTCAGCAAGCGCGCCTGGATTGGTCATGGAAAATTCGTCAAACATATTTAATGCAGAATGAGAACCGTACTTTTTGATCGGAAGAATTCCTGTCATATAAGTAAGCCCGACATAGTTTCTGTCTTTCAACAGGTTTCTGAGAAAATCCAGATATTTTTTCTGAGCCTCCATATCATTTTTATTTTCTCTAAAAATACAGTCCCATTCATCAATAATAAAAACAAATGGAATTTTATACTCTCTATAAATTTCCTGCAATACATCAATCAGATCTGTCTGATCCAGATAATCAAGATCAGGATACTCTCTCAGAAGATCACGAAGAACATATTTGCTGAAAAGCTCACACATCCTGTCAATATTATGTGTGCGACTGAAAAAATCCTGCATGTTCAAAAAAATTGTATTATATCTGTTTAAATGCACTGGGAATGAAGGGTCTTTTGCTATGTTCATATTGGCAAATAATTTTTGTGAATCACAGTTTCTTTGATAATATGCTGCCAGCATTTCGGCAGCCATAGACTTTCCAAAACGTCTTGGACGACTTACACAAAGGAACTTCTGCTTAGTTCGAAATACCTGGTTTGTATACTGAATGAGTTCTGTTTTATCTACATAAATCTGGGAAGAAACTGACTCAAAAAATCCCTCATTTCCTGGATTCAAATATAACCCCATAAATAAAAACCACCTTTCTTCCAAACTGATTCCTGTTATTTCCTGTTTATAGGAATTATAACATTATTCTGATGCTTCTGCCACAGCAAAGAATCGACAAGTTGTTCTTAATGTTTGTCATTTAAAAGCATTTTCATAAGTATACCAAGGCGGTTTTCACCTTTCTTTTGAAGTGGAAGAAAGAGTTCAAAATGGTGGACATGGAATTCCTGCTTCAGATATTGAAAAAAGATATATAGAATCCTTTGCAAATTTGCAGTATTTGCTGCAAGAATGTGATCTGGCAGTTTTTTATGATAATACGGATAGATTTGCTATTTTTCACAAAGGTAAATTGGTAAGATTATCCCAAAATGTTCCTGTTGCTGATTTCTTAGTTTGTCACTAGTCAGATTTGCTCCCATGTCATAGATCTGCTATGTTTTGTGTCATTGGCATTTTGTGCAATCCGGCAGATTTCCTGCCGGATTATCTGTTTCATTTACAATGTTACATATGAGCTGAGTGCTTCAAGTGCTTTTACAATACTGATGATGTCCACCTTTGACAGCTCCGGATAGTCCTGTTCAAGGCGTTCCCTGTTCCAGAAGCAGTCCGACAGAGACGATATTTCTGTGCCGATCCCCCAGTTGGGAATACACAGATACTTTCCATATGCATGTTTTCCTACCAGCAGATGGAAAGTGCTCCCACGGGCGGTCACCTCAAACTCATTTCTGTTTATGTTTAATGGACGGATATGACCGGTCCAGTTTTTTTCATTACTGTCCGGATTGCTGCACTGGTAATAGGATCCCATAGCTACTGGGGTCAGATCATCGAAAAAATCCGGGAAGAAAGTAATCTTTACATAAAATGATACAGAAATTTTTATAAAGCAAGAAGAATAGAAATTCCCAAATAGGACTCCTATCATCATTACGATAGGAGTTCTTTTTTGTCAAAATTTATTCTATGATTGTCGAAAAGTTTCTCTGGTAAACAAACAACAGCTCTGATAAAATATAAATACAAAATATGTGACAGGGAGGTGACATCCATAGTACATCAGACAGATCTGGCACAGACGATAGACCTTGCCGCAGAACGTGCAAGATATGACGAATGTGCCAAGAAACTATTAACCTATAGGGCAGTTGTTGCCTGGATCCTCAAATCCTGTACAAAAGAATTTTCCCAATACAGTGTTAAGTTTATCTGTGAAAACTGCTTAAAGGGCAACATCGAAGTTTCCAGCCGGGCAGTACATCAGGATCAGCCTGACTACACCGGAACACTGGATGGAAACGAACGGATAGACAGCCTTAATTCCGAGGCAAATGCAATCAGGGAACAGACGGTATATTATGACATCCGTTTCAGGGCATACATTCCGGACAATTCAGAACCGGTGCAGCTGATCATCAATCTGGAGATCCAGTTGAATGACACGCCGGGATATCCGTTAGTTACAAGAGGTTTCTATTACTGCGCAAGAATGATATCTGAACAGTATGGGACTGTCTTTACTGGAGAACACTATGAAAAACTCCAGAAAGTCTACAGCATCTGGATCTGTCCGGATCCGGCAAAAAAACGCAGGAACGGGATTTTCCGCTATCACACAGTACAAGATACGGTATTGGGGAAACCTTATGAAAGTCCGGACAGCTATGGCCTTATGGAAGTTGTGATCGTAAACCTGGGTGATGCTGATAAAGAAAGTAATCTGGAGATCCTTGATCTGCTGAACACACTCTTTTCTCTTTCCATATCCCCGGAAACGAAGAAAGCCCGTCTTCAGGATGATTTCGGCATTGCCATGACAGAAGAATTTGAAAGCGAGGTGCAGGATATGTGTAATCTTGGAAAAGCACTTGTTGAACAGGGTATTGAACAGGGCATCGAACAGGGCGTGGAACAAGGTGTAAAACAGAAAAATCTGTCCCTTGCAAAAATGATGCTTGAAGATAAAGAACCAATTGACAAAATTAAAAAATATACCGGTTTTGCCACAGATAAGCTGGAAGAGATTGCAAAATCTATGGGAATGACTTTTACAGCCTAAAGTTCTAAATGATACCTTTATAATTCTGTATGAAACTATACTCAACAAGTAGCAAGTTTATTACATAATGTGAAAAAAGCTTTCAATCGCATCTTTTCGGATATGATTGAAAGCTTTTTTGCGCATTAAATACAGACCTTTTTGAATATAATTATGTATTTTTATATAAAAATCTATAAAAAATCAGTTATAAATCATATAACGCATATACTTTAACAAATAATCATCATTCCTTACACCAAATCCCTATACAAAATCAACCTGTCCACCACCCAAAGGGGAACTATAATCATGACAAAGATTAAAAACACAAAGAAGGGCATGGCTAAAAAGACATTAAGTATGTCTCTTGTAGTTGCAATGCTTGCTACTTCTAATGTGCCGGTATGGGCTGCAGAGTTCAGTGACGGTACAGAAGCTACAGTAACTTCTGAAGCAGAAGCACCTGTAGCAGATACAGCAGACGCATTTACAGATGATGCTGAGACAGAGGCACCAGCTGTTGATACAACATCTGACGTAGATGCTGCAACTGAATCATCTATTTCAAATCCAAAAACAACTCTTGCATTACATGAAAGAGGATGGGCAAACAAGATTACTGTTTCCGGCAATGTTTTTGATAAAGATGGTCACAAAATTAAATATTTTGACTACAAATGGGTTGTTGATGGAAAAACAGGAAACAGAGCAGGTGTTGATTACGGCACAACAGATAACGGAACCGTTCCAGCATACTCAGTAACAGCAAATGATATTGGAAAATCTGTTGAATTACAGATTTTTGAATATGATAGCACTGTAATCGGAAACGATTCTTATGTCGCAAAAACAAATGTTGTAACTGTATCCAAAACAAATGTGGATTTGAATAGCAACAATAGCAAGATGACAGTATCAATTCCTGGCAAAACTGACATCAACCATGAATTAACATATACAGGAAAAACACAGTTTTATGATGAAGTACATGGTGGTGCAATTGTATACGCTGAGTTTGATAACACAATCTTATCTTATAATGATTTTGATATCACATCAACAATCAAACAGGGAAATGGTATTGATGCCGGTTCTGTGTATACAGTAACAGCAACTCCTAAGGATTCCACCAGATTTACAGGTTCTATAAACTATGATTATAAAATTACAGAAAAAAGTGCTACACAGAATGATTTTAAAGTAGCAAAAAATGCTAAAGAATATGAATATACAGGTGATGTAATTACTCCAGCCGAGGAAGATATCAATGTATCACCTAAAGCATATATCAAGAGTGTTACAAGCACAGATACCACGGAAGCATCCGGTGTAGGAGCTCACAAAGCAAATGTTAAATTAGACAGTGCTCCAAACTATACAAAAGAATCTGTTGAAGCGTTAGGAAACTATAGTGTTGATTATAAGGTAGTTAAAAGAAATCTCGCTAATTGCGATATTGTAATTAGCAGCATCCCATATGATGGTAAAGTATTAACAACTAATGATGATCGTTTTAAAGATAACGTTCATTTCTATGACAAAACAACAGGCGAAGAAGTAAAACTTAACTATAATAAAGCCAATACTGCCAATGATTATGATATTCAGGTGTTAGGCAGTCCAGTAAACGGAACCAAAACATATGAACTGGAAATTACAGCAGTTGATACAAAAACAGGAAAAACATATACTAACACAACTGGTTCCCAGAAAATAACTTATACTCTGGGTAATGAGACATTTGCTCATGAAGGATACAAATTAACCGGAGTTGCCAAAGCGTATATTGAAAAACTTCAGAAGGATGGTGTAAATTATACTGGTCAGGAAGCCGTTATTGACAAATCTAAGATTACATTATCCAAAAGAGACAGTAATGAAGCTGAAACCGACAAGCTGTCTCCTGACAACTATGAAGTAATTGTAAAGGGTACTGACGCTGGAAAGAATGCAGGAACAATTATCATTAAAGGTCTGAAGAGCTATGAGGGTTGTGAGGAAATTTATCACTTCAAAATTAATCCTGTAGCTGTTAATGATCCAAGCGTTGATGAAAAAGTAATTTATGAAAAGGGCTACACAGATGCAGCACAGTATGCACCAAAGGCTACTGTTACAGCAAAAGTTGGTAATAAAAATGTAACTTTGGAAGCAGGTAAAGATTACACTGTTTCTTATCAGTTTGATACCACAAACATGATTAATGCAAAAATCACAACAAAGATTCAGATTCTGAATAAGAACTACAAGGGTGGAACAACTGTATTCAAAAAGTCTACAACTATCGCTAAGAGAGATCTTTCCAAATGCACAGTAACTGTAGAGCCTGCTTCCTATACATATACAGGTGCGGTTGTAAAACCAACCCTTAAAGTTATGGATGGAAATGAACCTCTGACAGAGGGTGTTGATTATGAAATCAAAGGTTACAAGAATGCCAAAGATGTAGGAACAGCAACTGTTACTCTTCAGGGTAAAGGAGACAATGCGAATCCATCTGATGGTATCTATGACAGCGAAACAACCCTTTCTGTGAATTATCAGATTACAGCTGCAAATGCTGCTGATGTAAAAGTTGAATGGGCAGAAGGAAACACAGGTATCACTTACACAGGAAGTGTTATCAAACCTACTAAATTCAAAGTTACATTAAATGGAAATGATGTTTCTAAGCAGTTTGATTTTGAATATCCGAACACAAATGTAAATGTCGGAACAGGACATGTAATCCTGAAACCAGTTGCAGGAAACAAGAACTTCACCGGCCAGAAAGATGCTGAGTTTAAGATTGTTCCAGCTGAACTGAACGGTAAATTAAAAGTATATGACGAAAAGGGACAGCAGTATAGTATAGCTACTTCTGGACGTTATAAAGGATATTTAATAGGTTTAGACGGAACCCCAGTTTCTTTTGCATATGATGGAAAGGAACATAAATTTGCAAGTGCTGAATTCGTTCCGGATGCGGGAAGTAAGGTTTCAAAATATGTAACTTCTAATGATTATGAAATCGTATACATTGATAATGTTAGCGGCCAAGTAAGAAATTCTGAATACAACCTTGAAGATGGCGATGGATATGCATATATTGCTGTAATCGGTAAAGGTAACTTTACAGGTGGAAGTCAGGTTATCAATGGTGCAAATGAAAAAGTTCAGGTTGTTAAAGATGCTGCTTATAAATTCCGTATCAAGAAATACGAAATCATGAAACAGCATGTAACTGTTGCAGATGGAGAGTATGCTGCCGGACAGCCGGTAAGACCTAACGTAACTGTAACAGTTGGTGGTAAAACTCTTGTTGAAAATCAGGATTATAAACTTCTTTATACAGGAATCTCTGATTTAACAAATGGCAAGACTATGACTGTAGATATTGTCGGAATCAACGGATACAAGGGTACTGTAAAAGAAAAATGGGGCGTTGTAAAGAAAGACATGGCAAATGCGCAGGTAGTTCTTAACAAAGCTCAGTACAAGAAAGGTGAAAAACCATCTGTAACTGTATATAACTCTGGCGTTAAAGTAGCTGATACTGAATACACTGTATCTTATACAGATGATAATGTAACAGTAACTGCTAACAAGGATTCCAAATACTATACAGGATCACAGACAGTAAAAGTTATCCGTGAAAGCGAAACAGAAACAACACTTGGCACACCGGTTATCACAGGCGTAAATGCGACAGGAAACAAAACAACTGCAGTACTTGGAGGAGAATCTGCAAATGCATCTGGATATGATTATGTAATCTCTACATCCAAAGATCCTTCAGATAAAGATGCACGTATCGACGTTGTTAAAAACCAGGTTCAGACAACAGCTAACTTCAAATATGTTCCACAGGGAACTTACTATGCATACTGCCATGCATGGACACGTGACGAGAATGGTAAGAAAGTATTTAGCGAATGGTCTAACAGCTACCCATTCCTTGTAACAGCGATTACACCAGATACACCAGAGATTCTCAGTGTTAAGACAAAAGGTTCTACAATCACAGTAACATATAAAGAATCTGCTAACTCTACAGGATATGATGTAGTTCTCGGAAAAGGTTCCAAGAAAGAACATGGCGAGACTCGTCCATATCAGTATGGAAACTACAAAAAATTAAATGTTAAACCAGGTGTATGCAAAGCTGTATTCAAGAACGTTCCTGCAGGAACATATTATGCAGGAGTACATTCCTGGAACAGAACAGCTTCTGAAAACAATAACAAAGTATTCAGTAAGTGGTCAAAACTGGAAACAGCTAAAGTTAAATAATCCATTTGGGTAATTAATACAGATTCCTAAAAAAGAAGGTTCCGGTCATTGCGACCGGAATCTTTCTTTATATTCACTGAGCAGTTTCTGGCTGACAATTTCACGCACTAAGTCAACATAATCTGTCATAGACGTTGCAGACGTTGTGTGCTATATTGATTATATAAGAATAATTCTTTCGATGTACCAGACCACTGATTTGGTACCATGCAACTCCAACACAAAACCACCATTATTTCCAAGGAGGATTTGAAAGATGAAAAAGAAATTGTTAGCTTTATTACTGGCTTCTTCTATGGCTCTAATGAATGTTGTTCCTGCATATGGTACAGACATTTTTACTGACCCGGATAATGCGGCAAACGAAGATGTAATTTCTGTTCCTGAGGAGCTTGATAACAATGGAGAGTTCAATGACACTGAAGATGAGTTTACTTCGGAACAGACAGATGATGATTTCTTTTCGGATGAAAAGGAAATGCCTTCTGTCCAGGAGGGAGATACGCTGGTTGAAAATGCTGGTCAGGGAATAACATCCAGTACTTCCACCTATTCCTCAAAATCCTCCTTTGGCAGGAGAAAAGTTCTTTCCCAACTTCAGGGTATGGGAATCAACAGCGGATCTTACAGCTGGAACTGGGCAAGTCCTGAATATACTTCTTACTATACAGATGAAACAGGAAATCTTCACATTGTTGCCTGGAAAGATCAGACTTTATATGATGCTGTCTGCAATTCCGATCTTAATGTTACCAATGTAACAACAGTAAAGCTTCCGCTTCCATTGTGGGGAGGATTCTATGCTGCACCAGACGGGAATTTTTATGTTGCAGTAGGGCAGAAGAATCTGAACGAAGACAACAGCATAACTGCTGTCCGGATTCTCAAATATAGCCGTGCCTGGAAACTGCTTGGTGCAACGGACATTGGTGGCGGATATACAAATATGTTTGAAGGAATCTACATTCCTTTTGACGCTGCTTCCCTGCGCATGACCCAGATCGGTTCTACCCTGATCGTACACACAGGACGGGAAATGTATGGGATGGAAGGGATACATCATCAGAGTAATATCACTTTTGTCATTAACACTCAGGATATGACGCTTATTAATTCAGATATGCCTTATTGCAGCCATTCCTTTAATCAGTTTGTTGTAAATGACGGCTCTCATGTATATTTTCTGGATCATGGGGATGCTCATTACAGAGGTCTGATCCTGTCCTCCTTCTCCGCATATTCCGGCGGATATATCGCTCAGGATCGTGCGGTAAATATCTTTCCTTTTATGGGGGCTACAGGTGATAATTATACCGGATGCGAGGTAACCGGATTTTCTCTGGCAGGAAATAATCTGATTACAGTAGGCAAGTCTGTTCCCCATGGTTTTGCTGTGAATGGACAGACCGGATATGAGAATCTTAACAAAAATATCTTTATGATAATCACAGATAAGAACAGTATGGCTTCCAGATTTATCTGGCTCACTCAGTATTCACCGTCAGGAGCAGAAATAACTCTGACAGAACCAAAACTTATCCCTGTAGGAAATAATCAGTACGCAGTCCTTTTCTCAGAGGAAACCTCAGACCAGAGTATTCTGCATTATCTCCTTATGGATGCTTCCGGAAATGTAATATTATCCAAGTTATATAAGAATGTAACGATCCAGACGGATTCACAGCCGATCTTATGGGGACGTAATATTGTATGGGTATCCGGAAATTATGATAACGGCAACTATGACAGTTCCCGCACATACCTGTATGAAATCCCCGTAGTGACAACTCCACTTAATGGAATTGCTCTGAACCAGACAAATCTGACAATTGACGAAGGAAATACACAAAAACTCACACCTTCCTTTACACCATCTAACTCTGATGATGTAAAAGATGTGGTCTGGACAAGCAGTAATCCTGGGGTTGCGTCTGTCTCAGAGGATGGAACCATTCAGGGGAACGGTTATGGTCAGGCAGTAATTACTGCTTCTGCCGGAGATTTTCAGGCCCAGTGTCAGGTAACGGTAAAGGTATCTGAGAACAACACACCACTGACAAAACCTGTGCTGAAACTTTCCCAGAAAGCTGCGGATCAAATACATTTAACCTGGAAAAAGGTTCCGGGTGCCAAAGGATACCAGATTTACTGCAAGACAGATTCCCGGTCTTCTTATAAGCGGATAAAAACCCTGAAAACAGGAGCTGTCAGTTTCGATGCAGCTGTAGTACCGGGCGTAACCTATTCATTTAAAGTCCGTGCTTATGGAACCAACGCAAGTGGAAAAAACAAATATTCTAAATTTTCAGCGGTGAAATCAAGAAAAGCTGCTGTCCCGGCTCCATCTAAGGTTTCATGTAAAATGAGTAACGGTGGTACAGAGGTTTCCTGGACAAAAGTAGCCGGTGCTTCCGGATATGTGATTTACCGCAATGGTTCCGCTGCCAAAACAGTGAAGTCCTCTGTCTCAACCTGGAAAGACACAAAAGCTTATGATTCCCAGACAGGCATGTACTGGGTTTATAACTATTATGTAAAAGCTTTTAAGACAGTAAATGGTAAGCGAATATACAGTAAGCCCACAAAAACGATAAATCTTTACTCGTAAATTATAAAACTACAAAAAGCACTATCACTTTGGTAAATAAAGTATAAAACAGGGCAGTCTCATCGGCAAAATTTTTGCCGGGAGGCTGCCCTGAGTATTTGTCTTATTTCACTTCTACTAATTCAATCTTGAAGTTAAGTTCTTTTCCAGCCATTTCGTGGTTTGCATCAAATGTGATGTTTTTTTCATCTTTAGCTGTCACTTTAACAGGGAATGGCTGACCGAACTGGTTTGACAGGTATACCTGCTGGCCAACTGTCAGGTCTTCGGAACCTGGGAGCTGGGCGATTTCCATAGTGAAGATAGCGTTTGGATCTGCCATACCGTATGCTTCTTCAGGCATAAGGTGAACATCAATGATCTGACCAACTTCCATGTCAGCTACAGCAGCATCAAACCCTCTGATCATCTGACCTGCACCGCAGATGAATTCCAGCGGTTCGCCACGGTCGTAAGAAGAATCAAACTGTGTTCCGTCATTGAAAGTTCCTCTGTAATGTGTGCGGCAGGTTTTTCCTACGTTGCGTCCTGTAAGCTGTGGCTGTGATCCGCCACATCCACCGCAGCCGCCACCACAGCTGTCTCCACAGGAGTGTCCCTCCTCATGGCTGCCGCAGGAATGACCTTCTTCATGATGGTGATGGTCGCAGTTAGCTCCGGAAGATACTAATTCGCCTTTTAAATAACTTTCAACTGCCTGGTCGGTATTTCCCTGGGCTCCGGCGCATAATTCGATTCCTGCCTCTGTGAGAGCTGTCTGAGCACCACCGCCGATACCACCGCAGATCAGAACATTTACACCCTGCTCAGCAAGCAGACCTGCAAGTGCACCATGTCCTGTACCGTTAGAACCGATCACTTCACTGGAAACTACTTTGTTGTCTTCCACTTCATAAACTTTAAAAGACTCTGTTTTTCCAAAATGCTGAAAAATCTCTCCATTATCGTATGTTACTGCAATTTTCATTTGAAAAATCCTCCAAATTATTTTTTATACCCATTCAGTCCAGTATAAACTGTCTGCGACACAAAAGCAAGGCTATTTGATCAGGTAATTCTCAATTCCATTTGCAATTCCCCGTACCATTTTTTTCTGATAAGAACTTTGCTGCATACGGCGGTCTTCGGAGGGATTGCTCATATATCCCATTTCGATAATCGTTGTCGGAATTTTGCTCCAGTTGTTTCCGGTCATAGAGTCTGTTTCCCAGACGTATTCTTTTCTGCATCCTGTAGCTGACACATATGCATTGAGCACAGCCTCAGAAAGAGCTTTGTTTTTTCTGTACATAGATGAAATATAAGGACTGTTTCTGGTTGTACAGATAGTCAGTGCTCCACTAATAGAGGAATTATCACTTCCATTGGCATGGATACGGATATACGCATCTGCTTTTGCCTTATTTGCCACTTTTGCGCGGTCAATACAGCTGAGAGCTACTTTACTGTTGGTTCTGGTCATTATTACCTTAAACCCTCTTTTCTGAAGAAGGGTTCTTAGCTGAAGACCAATGCTCAGGTTGAGCTTATATTCCTCCACACCTGTAGCAACACCCTGGGTTCCGGACGTATCTTTCTCCTTCATCTGACCGGAACCAGGACCAAGAGGTTCATAACCGTTGGCAACGACAGCAGAATGCCCCGGATCCAGTACAACAACAGGAGTCCAGACACCTTTACTGTTGATCTTTCGTCCATTTACAGTCTGATTGATACGCATTCTTCCGGTCTGTTTGCCAAAATACCTGAAACGATTATGAATACGATGCCACCCTGTAAGCATAGTACCGTCTGCGGCAAAACAGTAATAATACTTGCCGATTTTGTGCAGGTCTGTCAGCTTTTTGCCATTCTTATAATAGTATTTCTTTCCACCAAAGGTTTTCCATCCGGTGAAAGTACTGCTGACGGATGCTGCCTGGACATCTGTAAAATCTACAGCAGGTAAAGCTGTGACCAGGAGAAGAATACACAAGAGCCAGATAAAACATGATTTTCCTTTCTTCATACATGATTTCCTTTCATATAGAGATATTTTAAGTGATGGTTCTATATGTTGATTATATCATAAGATTATCTGGGGATGTGGGAAAAAGTTCCTAAAAAGAAAGGCTCCGGTCGCAATGACCGGAGCCTTCTTTTTAGGAATCTGTATTAATTACCCAAATGGATT
>OGZD01001231.1_pt1 | contig 21066 bp, 23 predicted proteins | sample 1576701 | NCBI WGS metagenome assembly OGZD01 (sample SAMEA3541487, study PRJEB24748) | human gut metagenome | biome: human gut; feature: human-associated habitat; material: faeces | place: China | collected 2012
TCATTTCTTACTGAAATATAACCTAACAGAAAAAAATAAAGATTTGATGAAGATTTATTCCCGTATGGAATAAACCATCAATTGAATATCATTATCAGAACTCGGCTTTCCACTGAAATCAGCAAAGCTGTTACAAATACGAAGTCCTAATTTACCGAATATCTCCGTGATTTCATCCAAACTATATAACCTTATAGGATTTCCTTCTTTCATTTCAGGCTTATAAAGTGCTTCTCCATACATATAGTCTACCTGCCCATACTTCATAATTCTTATAGATGAGAGAAAATCTCTCGTGAGGATTCCCATTTGCATAGGCATCCACCAGTTTTTGTTCTGTAATGCACATGTTCGCACCTCCATGAAATTGATTGGAGGTTAGGCTTGCCGGCTTGCGTCACCTCTTGCTTACATATGTCATTCTACGGAACACCACGGAATAAATCGTTCGTCAAACGGTCAACTTCTGTTGACCGGTAGTCAACTCAAAAAAGTAAAAAAGAAAAGACGTATGAAACCAAATGTCTCATACGCCTCATAGGATTTATGATTATAACTTTGTAAATTCATCAAGCTGCTTATCTACATCTCTTCCGGAATACATAACCCGAATCACTGTAACCAATTTCTTTGTCTTATCGGGGATATAGAAAATAACATAATTATCAACAGGCACAACTCGTGTATTTCGACTCTTCCAGGGCTCTCTTTCATATTGTCGGAACTTCTCCGGATACTCTCCCAAGGAAAGGATTTTTTCTTCGATCCGGTCAAGCTGTCCGGCTGCATTCTCAGGCGAAAGAAGATCAAATGCTATATACTCAAAGATACCGCGAAGATCGTTCTCAGCCTGCTCCGTAAAGGTAACATCATATTTCATACATTATAATCCCTTCGGATATCCGCAAAAACCTGAGCTGCAGATTTGGTACGCCCTGCCTGCATATCCGCATATCCTTTCTCAAGTTCCATGTCCAAAGTCTCTACGTTCATTCTCGAAATATCAACAGGTCTCGCCGTTGGAATCTTTACCTCAAACGGAAGCCCCCTATTTAGAATGATCTGCTTATAAAACATATTGATAGCATTAGATGCCGGGATCCCCAAAGTAGCCAGAATTCCCTCAGCCTGTTCTTTAACATCCGGCTCTATTCTTGCATAAAGATTTGCTGATTTAGCTGCCATATCATCACGCCCCTTTCTTTTACCCATATTATAAGTCAATGTACGGACAAAGGCAATACATTTTTCAAATCAGTGCCCTAATCTGCTTCAAAAGAATCTCTCTTACAGACTGATCCTTCACATCTCGCAACAAACCAAGCGCTTCGTCCGCAAATCCATCATTATTATCTGCAAAACCCAGCAGATAATTCGGCGTAGTCTGAAGTACTTTGGCTATCTCTGCCAGACCGCTGGCTCTCATCTCCTTCTTATCATTCTCGTAGTAGGAGATTATAGACTTAGGAAACGCTCGATGTCGTATTTTGCTGTAGCGAAGTCCGTCATCTCCTGCTTGGCTTTTCGGTATTCCCGGTAAGCCTCTTTCTTCCTGGCAAGGAGTTCTGCGTATTCTTCGTTCAACTGCTTTACCGTCGGAAGCTTCTCTACCCCCAGCTCGGAAAATGCCTGCTTGGCCGCTTTATGAAGAGTGATCTCTTCGCGGTGAGCTTCAAAGAAGGCTTTACTGTATCCCGCCTTTCGGTAGGCCACATAGACATCCTTACAATCAGCAATTTGTTTTACCGCAGAAACAACTCCCGGATATGCTTCTATGGAGCGGGATGCAATCTTTGCAGCATCTGATAAGGCCTCCATATTTTGAATATAAACAGATGGAATAGTATCCTCTTCCTCTTCGCCCATCGCCCACAGTATAAAATCAATCTTTTTGGTATCACTGATTGATGAATAATCTGGAAAACGACTATCAAAGGATGTTATATATTCGTTATAGCTTGCCTTGTTTGCCTTAAGATCACTATACCATTGTACAATGACATCATATAACTCAATTGTTTCCTCGAGTTTTTGCTGTCCTCGTTTATTTGAAGATTTAATTCCAATTCTATCAAGAACCCTCGAATCCCAAATTGGCATATTCTCATCTATAGATGCCAGCATCTTACTCGCAAAGGATGCCTCAACTTATCCGGTTCCTTCGTACAGTTCCGTTATAATTTCTTTGTAGGAACAATTCTTCTTTTTCTTCCTTTCGAAAATCTCAAAGAATACTTTCCGCCATTCTGCATTTCGTCTAACCTTGTAAAAAAAGTCAAATTCCCGCTGAAAATCTTGATCATCGGCAACGTTAACCGTCTTTACTTTGCTCATAATATTCATATAGTGTTGAATATCCTGTGCCCTTTTTTCAAGATTATCCAATGCTTTCTCAATGTCATGATTCATTTATTATCCCTCTGATCAATCCTCATTCCACATTCTTCGTTCTTCCCGGCGACGCTCTTCTTCCTCGCGGCGATACTCACTGTCATCCCAGTTATAAACATATTCACCACGATCTATACTGAAGCCGTCTCTTTCTATATATTCATATTCGCCGGAATCATAATTGAATGCATATTTTGCCATGGCTTATTCCTCCTCCAAAACAAATGTCAGCATATCATATGCTGCCTGTTTCTTCGCATCTTTCTTAGACGAAGATCTTCCATTGGTTACAGTATCTTTTTCTTTTATAGAGCATTTACAATTCCAAACCGGATTACCATCTTCGTCATGCGTTTCTTTGAAGTCATATTGAGGGATGGAGAAATAGCCTCTTCTGGCAAGAATCTCCAACTGCCCGATGGAATCATTATAATTCGGATCATCAATCTCATCTCTAATAGAAAAGAGCATATCCTCATCTTTCAGATATTCATACGCCAATCTCGATGCGTCCATCCTGGCCAGATTCTTTGATCTGCCGTATCCGACGAAATGATAATCAATTCCCGGTATTTGAACTTCACACGCAAAGTGCGTATCCTGCTCCGCTTTTCCATATATACACATATGATGCCTTGGCATATACCATGTACCCTGCATGGAAGTAGGATAGAAACAGTGAAGTGGAATGTTTCCTGAATTAGCCGATGACCAAGCTTGTATCTCAGCCACATAGTTTACGTCTTCATCAAACATGAGCTCGCCTGGATTCAGCATAACATTCATGCTATCCTGTAATGCTTCAATATCCCAATTTGAATCCAAGGCTATCGCACCAAGAATCGCTTCAAACAGATCCTCTTTAACCGATAGTGAATCCTGAATGTTTTTTTCGACATCTCCTTTTCCCATTATCAGATAGTAGGCTATCCCTAAGTTGTCGATTGCATCTGCAAGAGTGTTCTTTTGAACCAATTGCTTCTTAATCTCAGTTAATTCTCCCTCATCCAAATCAGAAATAAAGGTTCCCGTTTCCTCGGTCTTACCCCACTTTTCCCAGTTCTGATACTTCTTTGAATAATGGCCGAATTCCTCGGAGAGCTGCTTCACGACAACAAAATCCAATGCCTTGTCTCCGATAAATTCAAGGACCTCATTATCCTGTCCTCCATTTTCCATTGAATAGGAGCGACGAGTAAATGCTTGAACAAGCAGCTCCTGGTTTTTGAACGTGTATCCAATTTGATCTTGGATAAATTTGATTTCTTTCTCGTCCATAAAAAAAGACCTCCTAGTATTTATACTAAAAGGCATAAAGATAGTCTGGCAGAAAATCCACGTATCCCGGGTACGCTGAATAAGCCAGACATGATAGATTAAATTTGATTCCTTGTTCTTGAGAGTTTACCGATGCTCACTTTCATAAGCAAAGCTAAACATGCATAAACAATGTCTCATATTTAACTTATTATGCCTTTTCCAAGTAAAGTTTAATACACGTCAAATAGAAACACAAGATATAATTACATAATCATATCTGTTTTTCACTTGACTCAGATAATTCTTGAGGGTAGTTTCTCTGCTCATCGCGTTCACAAGGTTAAATTCCATTGCTGAAAGCTCAAGGTTTGCCGGAACAAGGTCAACACCTTTCTCACATCTCCAAATCACTTTCTTATGAGAACCAATAGAAACTTCTGTCGGTTTTATCTTATTCTTTTCCGACCACTCCGAAACAAGCTCCGGGTGTACTTCTACTAAACTGTTATTCATAGCCAAACCTCAACCCCCTTGTGCTTAGAGTATATGAAGTTTTGGCTTTATCTTGTAGTTTGCGAATATCCGTATAAATAGAAAAAAACCTTTGAGAAAAGGATTTCTCCTCTCTCAAAGGACTAGCAAACAACTGGATAGTTTATATATAATCAGCTATCTAATAAATTGAATTTACGCTGCAAATAACATTCTATAAATAAAGCTGCTTGATTGTCTGCATATTCAGAAGCGGATGATTCATGATTAACAATTACTATCGTTTCACTCCATTCCGCACCACTTAAATTATTTAAAAATATTCTAGCATATCTGTTGTCTTTTTCTCCGTTTCTACTATCAAATAGTAAATCTGGATTAGTGTAATTAGTTTTCCCAGCAACAATACCATAGTTCTTCCCATTAACATTAAAAAACTTTATGTAGATAAAAAAGCGATTGTTTTCTCCTAGATTTTCCTCGTTTTCTTTATAATATTTCTTTATTTTTTCATTTGTAGCTTTTTCCATCTTAACAACATTTTTAAAATATAACTTGCTGTTTCCTAACTCTTTTAAAATATATTCCATAGAATACCATTCAAATGGCAACTCAATCCCATAACAAGAAATCGTAAATTTATCTTTATCTGCACCTACATTTTTATTCATATCTTTATCCTGCATAAAATCTTTATTATCATTTTCATTTATTTTTAAAAATGGGCAACTCCGATTGGAATTGCCCACTCATTGCACTAATTATGCGATTTTTTCTTGCTTGCACTTAATTTTGCATCAATTGATGTAAATTTGATGTAAATCGCTGTTTTTTCAGTTTTTTATCAAATGAAGTACATCCCGTCTATTCGGTGAAACGGTACATCTTTACATCATCTTAATAGAGCTTGGCACCTGCCGGAATGTGAGGATCCACCATCAGCAAATGCAACTTTTCTTCGCCTTCTTCTTCGTGAATAGCACTGAGGAGCATACCGCAAGAGTCAATGCCCATCATAGCTCTCGGTGGAAGATTTGTGATAGCAATAAGAGTCTTTCCAACCAGTTCTTCCGGCTCATAAAAGCTATGAATACCGCTTAAAATGGTTCTGTCTGTGCCTGTTCCATCATCAAGAGTGAACTGTAACAGTTTCTTTGACTTCGGTACTGCAACACACTCTTTAACTTTTACTGCACGGAAATCTGACTTGCTGAATGTATCAAAGTCTACCATTTCCTCAAACAAAGGCTCAATCTTTACCTTAGAGAAATCAATCTTTTCAGACTCAGTTTTTACATTTTTTTCAGGTGCTTCAGAAGCTGTATTATTTACATCATTTTTCTTATTTACACCATCTAAGGACTTCATTGTCGGGATATGAACTTGCCTTCCCTCTCGTATCCTGTGAACAGAAAATCCAGACTAACCCCAAGCTCCCTGTGTAACCTTAAGAATTTGTCTTCGGTGATCATGCTGACCCCACGAAGAAGTTTATCGTATTGAATTTCTGATATGCCTAACAGAGTCGCTATCTCAAAGTTTGTTAACGCTGCCAGCTTCTGAATCTGTTTGACACGCTCTCCAATCTCCTGCAAATCTGCTTTTGTAATTTCATAGGACATGCGTTCCCCCCTCTTTGCACTTTTATTCTACCAACAGAATGAAAGAATATCTCCGTCCTTTTTTGGTTTTGCGTCATCCTTTTTTGGTTTGAGGCATTCAAATTCCTTTTCTGCTGATACAATAATTTCCTGGAGGAGGGTTTTATACCGGCTGCCTTTGCAGCCAAAACCCGCAAATCTCCAAAGGGGATTTGCACAAGAACAGCAAGCATTGGATATGTCCGTACACATAAGGGGATTCTCCCCCTAACCCCCATGAAGAAAGAAAGGTCAAAGGCTATGGCAAACCGAACCAGGAAAAATAAACTAACGCTCTATCTGAGTGACGATGAAAAATATATTTTAGAAAATAAGACCAGACTGTCCGGTCTGAACAGTCAGTCCGCTTATCTGCGGAATCTGATCATTTACGGCTATGTCTATGAGGTGGACTACCGGTATCTCCATGACTATTCCGTGGAGCTTTCCCGGATCGGAGGTCTGTTAAACCAGATCACGAAGAGAGCCAACACAACCGGGAATCTTTATCCGGAGGACATCAGGGAAATAAAGGAGATCATGGAAAAAATATGGCATACACACGCATCCATGCTATCAAAGCAACCGTTGACCGCTCGATAGCATACATCTGTAATCCCGACAAAACGGACGGTGAATTGTTTGTTTCATCCTATGGCTGTTCTGCCAGGACCGCCGCCCTGGAATTTGCTTTTGCAAACGGGAAAACCACCGGTAATGATGGGAATCTGGCGCACCACTTAATACAGTCCTTTGCCCCCGGGGAAGTCTCTTTTGAAGAAGCGCATCAAATTGGAACGGAGCTTGCCGACCGGCTGCTGGAAGGGAAATACTCATATGTGCTTGCGACCCACATTGAAAAAGACCATGTGCATAACCACATTATTTTCTGTGCCACGGACAACATCAGCCATCGCAAATACAATACCTGCAGACGCAATTATTACCGGATCCGGACACTCAGTGATGAGCTATGCTCCGAACACCATCTGTCCGTCATTGTACCGGGACAGCGCCGTGGAAAGCAGTACGAGGAATGGGAGGCTTCCCACAGCGGAACCTCATGGAAAGACCTGCTCCGGAAAGATATTGATGCTGTAATCAGACTGTCCAACACCTATGATGACTTTATCCGTCTGATGAAACAAAAAGGATATGAAATCAAAGGGGATTCTTGACAGAGCAGGAATCGACTTATCCTCACTGGATTCCAGCCGTCTCCGGGCAGACTATGCTGCCACGGAAAAGGAAAAAACCGCATTACAGAACAGCTATAAAGCTGCCGGCAAAGAATTTAAGGCAATGGAACAGAATCTCCAGAAAATCTGCCAGTATCTTCAAAAGGATCTGTCTCAGGACGAACCAGTTCCCGGGATACCCGATGATCCTTTCCGGTCTTTTTAGCGCAAGAAAACCAAACAGCCATCACAGCCATTTGGTTTTCTTAAAATTACTTCTTCTTTTTTACTTCTTACATCCTTCTGTTCTCATGGATTCCCAGCACTACTGCACATACTGCTGCGATCACAAGTCCGATCCAGAAGATGAATGCGTCTGCAGCACAGTGCTTTTCCGTGACGAACAGCAGGACACCTATCAGGATATATACTGCAAACAGTATGACTTCCACTACAATGTATAATTTCTTATTCGGTTTCGTGTTTTCCATGTCTGTTTTCCTCCTTAGGCTTCTTCCGACTCATCACGGAGCTTCTTCACACGTACTACGGTATAACCCAGGATTACAAGGAGCCATACAATGGGGATCCAGTGGAAACCACATTCACCAAACGGTATATGGCTGTCACTGTCCGTACCATTCTCAACGCTGTCGCTGTCTGCATGGATGCTCTCCTCTTCCTGTATGCCATCTGCATCACTTCCGTCTGCATCGCTGCCATCTGCATCACCTGTCAGGCTGCTTTCATCCGCAGCATCGTTCAGGCTGTCATCCTCTGCCGGATCCTTCTGCCCGGCATTACTGTTGCCGGTACTGTTTCCTTTATTTCCTTTATGGGCATTATTTCCGGAATCATTGCCGGCTGTATTACCTGCATCTGGTGTATTACCTGTGTTACCTGTACTTCCGGAATTGTTATTCCCATTGGTATTGGAGTTATCACCGCCGTTATTGCCGCCGTTGTCTCCGGAGTTATTTCCGGAGTTATTTCCGGAGTTATTTCCAGAGTTGTCTCCGCCGTTGTTACCGCCGTTTCCTCCATTGCCATTGTTGGAGCCGCCGCCATTTCCACCGGGTCTGTTACCGTTACTGCCAGAGCTGCCGCCGTTTCCATTGTTTCCGCTGTTGGAGTCTCCGCCGTTGCCGCCGTTTCCTCCATTGCCGTTGTTGGAGTTACCGCCATTTCCGCCGTTTCCTCCGGTGCCGCTGCTAGAGCCGCCGCCATTTCCGCCGTTTCCTCCGGTGCCGTTATTGGAGTCTCCGCCATTTCCACCGTTGCCTCCGGTGCCGCTGTTGGAGTCTCCACCATTTCCGCCGGATCCTCCATTGCCGCTGTTGGAATCTCCGCCATTTCCACCGTTGCCGCCGCTGTTGTTACCGCCGTTGCCTCCGGTTTCGCCTGAGCTTCCTCCATTACCGCCGGATCCGCCGTTACCCTTGTCAGAGTCGCCGCCATTTCCGCCGTTGCCGCCACTGCTCGTGCCGCCGTTGTTATTATTTTCTCCTGTGGAGCCGCTGCCGCCGTCTCCTCCGTTTCCACCGTTGCCGTTGTTGGAAGTTCCGCCGTCTCCACCATTTCCACCCGATGTTGTACCACCGTTATTATCGGTCTTTCCGGGCTGTGTGGTCTCGGTTCCTGTACCGCCGTTACCGCCGTTGCCACCAGGATTCGTATTATCTCCTGTTGCGTTTCCGCCGCTTCCTGCATCACCGCCTTTGACGGTTCCACCGGGATGGATGGTGATGGTCTTATCGCCTGCGCTGATTCCGGTTCCACCGTTTCCGCCATTACCAGGGATACCGGTTGCGGAATCTCCGCCTTTACCACCGTTGCCACCGGTTACCGTTCCATTGACCGTCGGAGTGATCTTGCCGTTACCGTCGATACCGGCTCCGCCGTTTCCGCCATCTTTGCCTTCTGTGCCATTTGCACCGTTGCCACCGATCACCTTTGCATCGTTTCCGATGATAAGTCCGGCATCTGCTGTATCACCACTGGCTCCGATACCGGGTGCTCCATCCGGATGTTTAGCAGAACCGTCTCCACCCTTGATCGTACCGTTGACAATCTCCAGCTTTGTTCCGGGATGTTCATTTATACTTCCATCCTTCACAAAATCAAGTCCGGGCTTCGCTGCATTATTATCATCTGCCTTGTCACCTGTGATGGTATGTCCGCCAAGGTCAATCTTGACCTCACCCCAGGTATCAGGGATTTCAACGGTGTGGTCGATGTCTTTCTTCACAATTACCTTGTAGTTGCCGTCATCATCCACTATAACCTGTACATTGGAGTTTTCTGCTTTTTCCGTTCTGTCCGTAGCATTATTGCCTTTTGTATCACCGGCACCTCTGTCCTCGAACTGCTTTGCGATATCCTTTGCATCCACGAGGGATGTTTTACCGTTTACAGAACCATACTTGCTGTGGCTGATCTGATATGGTGTTGCTTTCTTCAGGCCTGTGATGGTTGCTTTTCCATCCCCATCCGTCAGTATGGTTGATACATTACCTGTCGGGGTTCCCTGGGCATCCAGCTCCTGATACTTATAAGTCTCATTTGCTCTTCCCTTGAAAGTCAGCGTATGTGCTGTCTTGCCCGTAATGGTCGGATTATCATCCGTCACTTCCACTTCTACGCCTGTCGTCAATCCTGATGCTGCAATCATAAAGGTCAAAGCATCCACATATGTTCCATTAGTCTTTTTCTTTAATTCCTCTAATTTTGTTTGTTCCACAGTCACACTATTACTGATGTCTGAACCGGAATGATCATAAGCAGTCACATTTGCGAGTGTCGCTGCCTCTGTGTCCGTAAGCTTTCTGACATCGTTCACATGAATGACAAAATCATCTGCTGCAATAACGCTTCCATCTGCCCCCTTGATCACGTTCATCCGGTATACCGGGATTAAGGTCACGACATCCGCAGTCTGTGCAGTCATCACAGTTGTTTCATTATAGATCTTTGTGCTGTCTGTTTTATCAACCCATACAAAGAGGCTCTCATTCTCAGCCTTTGACTTATCTGCTTCTTCCTGCATTTTGGTAAAGCTTGCTGCCGGAATCGTATCTCCATCAATCACTGTAATATGTTCTGTCTTATTTAAGATATTGCCCTTTTGATCTTCAAAAACGATCTCATGCAGTTTTTCAAAGTCTACCGTAATATTCCATGCCTGATAAACTTTTGCAAATGTATGGGAATAGGTCTTTGTTGTACCATCCCATGTGAGTTCCCCACTCTTGATTGCCGCATCAATATCAATTGCCACATTATTAACCGTAATGCTCTTTAATCCGTAACCATCCTCTGGCTTAATATTGACCTTCAATGCTCCATTATTCTTCACAATCGTCTGGTATGTACTGTTTCCTTTATCATTCCACGCCACACCATCATTTCCAGTCACAAGTGTTCCATGTGTCACTTTTACATCTACGGTCTGTCCCTCTTCAAATGTAATATTTAATGCCTGTGGTTTGCCTACCGCCTTTGTTGTGTAAGTATAGCTTGTTCCATTTCCTGTGAAAGCCTGATCGGATACATCGCTATCACCACTGCCATCCACGTTGCTCCAATATGCCTTTTTATAAACAGTGGCTGTTCCTGTTGTATCTTTTAACTCCAGCTTTACTGTTTCATTGTCTTTCACAATGACATGCTGGAACTGGTCCGCACCTGATTCTTTTGTTACAAGCCCTGTATCTTTCACTTCTGCCGTACCACCTGTCACATGAACATGTACGATATGGGACGGTGTGAATACAGCTTGCAGTGTCACATCTGAAGTTGTCGGTGTGTACTTTAATCCATAACTCTTTTCTTTCCAGTTAAACGTTTTTGCTCCTGTAAATAAATCTTTATTATTGTTTGTTGTCTCCTTCAATGCTGTCAGGATAGAGAAACTTTCTCCCTTCTCCCCGGTAAGATCTGAATAATAAGGATTTGAAAAATCATTTGGCGTAAATATAAGGGTGAGTTCCTCATTGCGGTTTACATTGATGCTGCCATCCTGCTCCAGTTTGTATTCATTACCAGATGCATCTACCGCCTTGAAGCTTCCCTTTGCATTTGCTGTTACAAGACCTGTTACTTTTAAGGTTGTCATCTGCCGTTTTGCCGCAGCATTCACTGTAATGTCTCCACTGACATTTGGAATCGTAACTGTAATGCTTCCATCTGCCGGATCTACCCTGCACACATCTGCAAATGTCAAATTCTTAACAGTCCCTGTATCGCTTTCCTTCATAGTAACCATAAAGTTGTCCTGATCCAGATCATAATCTGCTTTTGGACTGATTTTTACAGTATAAGTTTTTAAATAACCAACATCAGTCTGCTTCTGACCACTTGTAATCTCAACATTGCTTCCTATGGTTACGATTGCTTTAAATGTTCCAAGATAAAACTTCTGATTGTTTTCCGTTGCAACATATTCAATACCATCTACTGTGACTTTCTCTCCCGCAACAGCTATTACGATATAATTCCTGTCCGGATATCCTGTATTTTCTGCACTGCTCTGGCTGACTGTTACGCCGCCTGCCGGAGCTGCACCTACGGCATGTCCAAAGATTGTACCTTGTGCGCCTGAAGGCAGTTTTACGTCCACCTTCGAATCAGCTGTACGCCTCTTAACAGTTACGGTATTGCCTTGAGATCCAGTTCCTTTCAATACTACTGAATTCGCGTTGTCCACCTCAATGGTTACCTGCTGATCTGCTGCGACTTCAGCTTTTGTTACCTTATCATTATTCTTCATTCCCTGTGGAATGTTGACATGTGTGAACTGACCTTGACCTGGATTCTCATACGAATAGGTCACTGCACCTATTTGTACATCTCCATTCGTCTCTCCCATAAAATAAGGGGATCCTACATTCTTATCTACTGTTACCCATGAAGTGCAGGTTGGAGTCGTTACTGGATAAGTCTGCCTATCGGTTGGATTGAATACCTTAAGGGATGCATTATTAGAAAGCTCTAGTTTTCCATCCATCAGGGTTACCACGCTGTCCCCATCCACGGCAATCTTCGAGGAAACTGTCGTCTTATAGAATCTGGTGGCATCGTTATAATGCTCTAACGTAACATCCTTTGCTGCCTCTACACCGTCTGCCGTGGTCGGGGTTATTTTTCCAGCTTTAATGATCTTGACCGTGTCACCGGATGTAGCATCTTTTAAAGCCTGTTCAACAGAAGCATATTTCTTGGCTGCTGTTGTCCCTCCTGTAAAGATCTGTGCCTGTTCCTCACCATACTGTGCCGTAAAGGTCATGGTCTTATAAACATCCTTATACTTCAGCGCTGCCACTTCATCGTCAGTATATAGCTTATTGAGATCAATATCACCATCCGGAGTACCGGAAACAGCTAATTTCCATCCTTGGAATTTTTCAGCATTATTATTTGGTCTAACAGCAGGGATCTTCTCAATTACCTTGTTGGTGTTTTTCACAGGAGGGTATACCTGCTGCGTTCCCAACACTTCATTATCAAAAAACAGATACTCCTGCTTTTTGCCTGGCTCTGTGAAAGTTCCATTTCCGGATTCAAACTTGACATTTTGAATAACAATGGAGCTATTTTCTAATGTTGTCAGCGAAATAGATACTAAAATATCATTCTGATTTTCCCAGCTCAGAGAGATGCCTGCATCTTGTGAACTTTCCACAACAGGATTATTCTTAAAAAAAACTGCATCGTTATGTTTCTCTGCTGCCCATTTGCATAATTCTGTGTAACTTTTTACTACCATTGTCATCTGATTTGGCTGATAGGGGTCATCTGGCTGCTTACCCACAAAATCAAACTGATGTATTTTTCTATTATCAGTAGCTCTCATGTTAAGCGAGTCATGATATGTTCCAATACTCGATTTATTCCCCAGGCAAATATCTGTAGCGATGCTATAAGCTTTATCCGCTGGTTTTATGTTTAAAAATATCGTATAGTCTTCAAAGTAAAAACGGATAGGAGAACTTTTAAAATGCGTTTGTGCGTCATAGATGGAAATTTCATTAGCCGCCGTGGATGTAGTAATTGTAGACCACTCCCCTTTGAAAGAAGTAGCATTCCAATACCCATTATAATAAAAGCAAATATCAAAACCACATTTGCTTACAAAACCCGTCTTTGACGGTGTATACATAACGTTATCATTAGAAATATACCAGGATGACCATTTAAAGTTCCAAAATTGTTTAGAAAGAGGCCATTTTTGACCACCTCTATATCCCCCACCATTCGAAGATACTAGCCTCACAGCTTCGCTATAATCGTCATCACTAAATTTAAAACGATACCACTTACCATCTACAAGACTAGCCCCTGACAGGGTAACATTTTTGTTTACTACCGTTACGCCAGGAACATTCTCCCAGGAATTGTCCGTTATATCAGCTTTTCCAAGGGTGTTTGTATTCGTCCACTGTAATACCGGAGTTCCCGCATAGGTATCATCTTTCGGTGCACTCAGTGTGACACTGCTATCGGTCATATTAGGAGACCAAGGATAATTATTGTTGATGGTATTGCCGGCTGATAACAATGCGATTCCCGGTGTGACCACAACACGTCTGGTGAAGGTAGTAATTCCATCCGGGATTACAAAAGTATCCTCCGCCTGGTCCGTGTTGGCTGTATTGTCATTTTCTTCTTTCTTATCTTCTACATTATCATTTTCTGTATTGTTATCTTCTGTATTATTATCTTCTGTATTATTATCTTCTGTATTGTTATCTTCTGTATTGTTATCTTCTGTATTTTTGTTTTCTGTTTTATCATCTGCATTTTCAGCAGAGCTGTCCATACTCCGGGTAGCGCCAAGTACTTTTTCACTCTGATCTCCATCCGTCTGATCCGGATCAGAAGTATCCGCATCGCCTGTATTGTTCTCAGAATCCGGATTCTCTTCCAGCGGATTAAGAACAAATGTCACCTTGTACTCTCCCGAAAGCATAATGTCAAAATTTCCATCATCCTTTATATTCAGTTTGTACTTATTTTCATCATAAACAAGTCCTGCCGCAAGGTCATAGTCTTCCTGCCCCTGCTCCAGGTAGAGTTCCGGAACTTCAAACTCCCCGGTTTCTTCCACGGCTGCTTTCACAGTAACCGTTCTCTGAAATGTGATGACCTGGTTATCCTGTGTGTCATCCTGTCCATTTCCCTGTGTCTCTTCTGTTGTCACAGGTGTAAGGGAATAGGTCACTTCGTAGGAGCCGATCTTGTTAATATCGAAACCACCAAGTTCTACTACTTCCAGTGTATATTTTACGTCATCATAAAGAATGTCATCTGTCAGGTCGTAGTCTTCTTCTCCCTGTGTCAGCACCAGTTCCCGTGCTACATACACGGGTTCTTTGTCCTCAGAAGCCGCTACTACATGAACCGTTCTTGTAAAGGTGATGACCTGCTTTTCCTGCGTATCAACGGTATTGGTGTCATCCCCTTTTGTTACATCAACGGCTTCCGCACCCACGGGCTCTGACTGATAGCTCATATCTACACCCGTTCTCGGCCTGGATACACCCAGTACACCGGTGTCTCCGGTATTCTCCTCACTCTGTGCTGCATCCTCTCCGCTGACCGCATCTGCAGTATCTTCTGCATTGCTGCTGTCAGAGTTCGTATCTCCCTGTCCGGCATCCGTGCTGTCTCCTGCATTGCTGCTGTCAGAATTCGTATCTCCCTGTCCGGCATCCGCACTGTCTCCTCCATTGCTGCTGTCGGAACTGTCGGATCCGTTATCAGAACCCGCATTATCAGAGTTATCGCCGGTCTGGGTGTTATCCCCTCCCTGATTGTCTCCACTGTTCTGGTCTTTGTTTTCATTATCCGAATTGGAAGCATCCCCCGAATCTCCCGGCTCCAACGTTCCATCATCCTTGGAAGTCAGGGAATAGGTTACCTCATAGTCTCCCACGGTATTGACATCAAATCCGCCATCATTCACTACAGCCAGTTCATACATGCTGCTGTCATAGGTAATGTCTTTCATCAGATCATAGTCTGTGGCTCCCTGCGTGATGGTAAGCTCCGGTGCATCATACAGTGCACTTTCCCCATTACTTCCTTCTAAAGCATCCACAAGATTGATGGATCCGATTACCAGCACTGCCGACAGGATTCCGGCAAGCCATCGTTTCGTCTTTCCTTTACGCTTTTTCATACGTTCTCTCCTTTTGCATCGTATTCATTAAAATCTATGTAAAATCAACAGGTACCTTTGCGTACCTGAAAATGTTCCGTCAGTTCTTTTAAGATCTGTGCCTGGTTTGCCAGTTCCGAGGATGCGGCTGCATTCTGCTCGGATACGGCAGAACTGTTCAGTTCCTCCCTGAGGGGTCTTGATCCATTGTTTTCCTTTTTCATCGGTTTCTCCTTCTTATCCTTATTTATTCTTCCAGGAAGTTCCTTTTTCCGTTTTCCTCAAGGAAGGTGAGAAGCTTCCCATAGCTGAGAGGCGGTGCGATGAGATACCCCTGCAGGTAATCACATCCCCAGGATGCCAGGGTTCTCGCCTGGTCCAGTGTCTCAATTCCTTCTGCCGTGACCTGGATGTTATGACGGTGTGCAATACGGATTATCTCTTCGACCAGATCCTCTGCCATCCTGCTTCCCTCCGTTTCCCAGACCAGTTCCTTATCGAGCTTCAGGGTCTGGAACGGGATCTGGGACAGCCGAAGCAGGTTGCTCTCCCCTTTGCCGAAGTCATCTAACGCCAGCCGGATCCCCTGGCTGCTCAGCTGTTCCACCATGCAGCTGAAATTCTCTGCATTCCTGACCTTGCACATCTCGGTGATCTCCATGCAGACCTCACTTCTTGATACTTCATACTTTCTGAGTATCTGCATGATGTTAGGTACGGTCTCCGGAACCTCACAGACCTCCGGGGATAAGTTGATGTTGATCCTCTTAAGTCCGTAGGCTCTCAGCTCCGGGATCCTTCTGCAGGCTTCCCGGAACACCCATCTGTCGATCTCAGCGATCCATCCTTCTTCTTCCGCTTTTGCTGCAAGCTGATCCATGTTGTAGTAATTGCCGTTTTTATCCTTCAGACGGAACAGGGCTTCCGCTCCCCAGATCCTCTTTTTCTCCACGTTGTAAAATGGCTGGAAAAAGCACTCCTTTTCCCCATGGAATGCCTTTTCGCCGATACAGCCATCCTCCTTCAACAGTTCCATGCCGTTCTCCTTATTTCTCATGTTGGTATTTTTCTTTTGTACGAAAGCTCCGGGCAGATTCCCGAATGGTCACTTTACCGATGACAGCCGGAACTGTGCGAGAACCTTCCCGGTAATCTCCCGCCTGCGGAATGCTCCAAGCTCTCTGCTGTCTTCTGACCTCGGGCGGTTATCCCCCAGACAGAAGTAGCATCCTTCCGGTACGGTATAGGGCAAGGTGATCCAGTCATCCCTGTCCTGTTCCCCGAACAGGATTTCCGTTTCCGCTGCCCGTTCCCCATTTCTGGTCAGGTGTCCCAGGTCATCCAGATCGATCACATCTCCCGGCTTTCCTGCAATGCGCTTTACAATGTCCCGCTCCAGATCCTGCCTGTGGATGACCACCACATCTCCATAATCCGGCTCCCGAAAGAGCCGTCTCTGGTACAGAAACAGATCTCCATCCCGGTAAGCGGGGCGCATGGATCTGCCGTGTACCATGCCGATGCCAAACATCCAGTAGAGCAGTACAAGTACCACGCCCAGGTGTGCACCGATGATCAGAAGCTCCATCCTGCGCTGTTTTCGTTTCTGCAGTTTCCGTTTCTTAAACTCCAGTTCAAATTCCAGCTCAGTCATGCGGTACTCCTGCACTTTCCAAAGAGTCTGTCTGCACCCCGTTTTCCGGGTCAAAGTCCAGTATCACATTGATGATCTGCCGGAAGTCCTGTAACTTCCTCCGCAGCTGCTCTGCCCGATTGTTTACCCCTTCCGCTTCCTCTTCTGCCTGCGCAAGGATTTCTGCTTTCTCTGCCTCCAGCCCCTCCTGGAACTCTTTCTTTATCTGCTCCAGCTCCGCTTCTTTCTGCGACTCCATTTTTAACAGGGCAGCTTCCCGTTCCTTCATCTGCTGTTCCCGCAGATGGTAAGCGGAAAGCTCGGTTTCCCGTTCAATGGCATTTTCCGAAATCCTGCTCAGCTTTTCTGCCAGCTCCTCATATTTCTTCTGCATGGTATTCTGCTGTTCCATCATCCGCTGGTTTTCCGATTCCAGGGAGTCCACCTTCATCAGAAGCTCTGCCATCTGCGTGGTCAGTGCTTCCTTTTCTTTCACCAGTCTCTGGTTCTTCTGGAGCAGGACACGGTGTTCTTCCTTCTTCTCTGTCTCCATCGACCGGATGAGCGTCTGCAGCAGTTCGCAGGTAGCTTCCTTGTCATAACCACGGAATGCTGTTTTCATCGAATCCAGCTGATCCATCAGGGTCTTTTCATTCACGGTCTCCACTGCTTCTTCCCCTGCCTGTACTCTGGCAGTCTTTTTGGTTTCCTCACTCATTCTGGTTTCCTTTCCGGTTTATCCTTAAGTATCTATTTTCATTCCTTACAGACAGCGTTCTGTCCTTTTGATAATGTTTCCATTCCTTGCATCCAGGATGATATCGTAAGAAGTCAGGTCGGCATACGCTTTCAGAAGGTACACCGGAATTCCTTCTTCATAGGAAAGAGCAGGAAAAACCCATAAATGGATCTTTTCTACCCGGGGTAACTCTCTGCCGGCAATCTGCATTGCCGTTTCTCTGCTGATCCTGTTCAGATGTTCCTTTCCTTCCATACGCATCATCACGTCTTTCGTTTTATACTGAATTTCGTTACAAAATGTTTGCCCCCCCCCGAAAAAATCGGGAAGGGGAACATTTTAAAGGAGAATTCTGTTACACAATTCTTTTACACACATTATTCATAACGGAGAGCTGTTACTGTGGACTACCACTGAGCGAACGATCTGCTCCATGCAAAGACAAGCTGCCGAATATTGGGGACAAAATTGTATGTGGGCAATATTTCCGGGCAATACCACATAATCTGCATTATGTGGTAGAAGCAGACAGGGATTGTCTTATGCAAAACGCCTTAAAAATACGTTTTATACAGTGAATGTATTGTGAAAATAGATCCTTTACGGATTCTGTATCAGATCTGCACAATTTTCTGCGAAAAAAGTCGAATTATATCATTGACATACAAATTTATTTTTGGTATATATGAAGCACAGAGAGAAATTATGGTACTTTTGGACAGTATTTCCAGGTAAGGAAACATACCATTATGTATAGACACCGCTTTTGGATACCATTTCTACCACATAATGCAGATTATGTGGTATTTTTGTTTTTCTGCCCCGATTTTTCTCACATCTGCTCTGATTCTTCTCTTATTCCGCTCTGATTCAGACCTGATCGGTAAGCTTATGTTACTAATCCCAGCACCTGCATCCGTCTTCCATGGTTCTTAACAGTGGTCATGGTATAGATCCTGGTCGTGTTGACATTGCTGTGTCCCAGTATATCCGCCAGGTAAAAAAGATCCTTCCATTTTTCCCAGAACACCCTGGCAAAAAGGTGGCGGAGGTTATGGGGGAATACCTTATCCGGACAGATTCCGGCTGCGGCACCGATGGCTTTCATCTGCGACCAGATATTACTGCGGTCCAGTGGATTCCCGAAGCGGCTGACGAACACACTTCCCTTACAGATCCCTTTTTTTCTGCAGTATTTGAGCAGCTTCTCCCTCAGCTCTTTCACCAGATACACCTGTCTTTTCTTTCCCTTGCAGGAAACCTCTGTTTTCCCGCTTTTCACAGCGGCTACGGTGATATATTTCAATTCACTGATCCGGATCCCGGTCGCTCCGATGGTCTCCATGATGAGTGCGGTCTGCTCCCGTCCCATCCGGTAAGCCTTTTCGATCAGCTTTTTGTATTCTGCCCTGCTCATTTCCTTTTCTGTGGAACGGAACATCTGCTTCTGTACCTTTACCGTCTTCACCCGGCTCTGCGTTTCTCCCATAAAGTCCAGAAATCCATTCAGGGCTACCAGCATGCTGTTTGCACTGCTCGTTTTGTAATTCTCCTGCAGCCATGCCTTGTAGGCGATCACTTTTTCCTTGGTAATGCTCCGGTTTTCTCCCATCCACTGCAGGAAGGTACGGATATCCCGCAGATATTTGTCAATGGTGGCGATGCTTTTTTCCCGATCCGCCAGATATCCCCTGTACTGCTTCAGTGTCTCTTCTCCGATTTCTGTCATTTTCACCAGTCTCCTTCCGTCCGGTTCTACCCGGGTCTTCCTGTCCACATTATGGTATACCGGATGGCGGATTCCTATCATTTTCCCCACAAAAAAACCTGTCCACTCCTTTGAGTGCACAGGTTTTTCCTGTCTGCGTTCTGTCATGCTGTTTTATTCCGGGGAATGGAGTGGGAAGATCCTGCTCACGGTGCCATCCAGACACACCGCTTCCCCACGGAAGCTAAGCGGTACCGGGTGGCTGCTCCTGTTATTGACGGTCAGCGCATTCTTCGTTACCTTGATATCCAGGGTGCTTTTCCGGTAACAGATGCGGAATTTCACGCTTTCCCACTTTTCGGGAAGGCAGGGATCGATCCGCAGGGCATCTTCCTCGATCCGTACCCCGCAGAAGCCCTCTACCACACACTGCCAGATGCCGCCCATGCAGGCTGCATAGATTCCTGCCGGTGCATTCTCCCCATCGGAGCTTAAATCCACATCGCAGCACTGGCAAAACAGCTCATAGGCTTCCTGTGTCCTTCCCAGGGAAGCTGCCATCAGGGAATGGGTGGCAAAGCTGTAGGATGCTTCATGGAGCGTGTGTTTTTCATAAAACTCGTAGTTTTTCTCCCGTACCTGCCTGCGCTGTGTCCCACCGGCTTCTTCCGGAAGTTCCGGGAACAGCTGCAATAGCAGGACGAGGTCTGCCTGTTTATGCACCCGTAAGCTCTCAAGCTCCATAACGGTATGTTCCTTCCGTATTTCGGCGGCTGCGTTTTTTCCAAAGCTCTTGTAGTAGCTAAGATCCATCTCCTGCAGCTTCCCGTAACCGGCAAACTGGGGAAGGATGCCATCCTTTCCCACAGGCGGCAGATATATTCCTTCCGCCGCCCTGCGGATCTTTGGCAGCATCTCACAGATCTCCCAGCGGTTATTCAGCTCTTCCAGATATTCCGGATCCTCTTTTTCCAGTCTTTCTGCGATCTGCACCGCCAGGCGGAGGTTATTCCGTGCCATGTAGTTGGTATAGGTATTGTCCGTCAACCGCTGTTTGTACTCATCCGGTCCGATCACATCACGGATATGGCATACCCTGCCATCCTCGTCCCATTCCACACGGTCTGCCCAGAATACTGCAGTAGCCAGAATGATCTCATCGCCCCACTGCTTCATGAACTCTTCATCACCAGTAGCCTGATAATATTTCCATACGGCATGGCTGATGTCTGCTGAGATATGCAGTTCCTTTTTCCCGGTATAGATGGAGGTTCTCTCCCCGGTCTGCGGATCTGCCATGCCTCTTTCCGGGGTGGTCTCCCCATACTCCGGTCTGGCAGCCTCCCATGGATACATGGCTCCCTTATATCCGTTGCGGTATGCCTTGGTCTTCGCTCCCTGTAAGCCCCTGCCACGGTAGAGGAGCAGACGCTTTGCCTCCGCAGGTTCTGTCAGGAGAAAGAAGGGGAGGATACACATGCCTTTCACGTTGCTGCGGATCCGGTTCCGGTAATAGACCACGGCCTCCATCCCCTTATCCGTAAGAATGAGCCATTGGGATCTGGCATCGTTCGGGTTCGTCATCTTGGTGATATATCCTCTCCGGATGAGGCTGCTGGATGCATGGTGTGCCGTCTGTCTCCCGACACGCAGGTAATCACCGACCTGGGTGATGGTCCTTGGGTGGCTCCCTTTTCCTACGGCGGACAAAAACCGCATATCCGAGCTGTTTAAGTCTGCATACCGGTCATTGGCCGCAATACGGTCTTCCATCTCGATAAAGTTATAGAATAAATCTGTTAACTGCTCATTGATAATCTTTGTACGCAACTACTTCTCCTGTCTTAACGGACCTTCTCAGCATCCC
>OGZD01001251.1_pt1 | contig 20866 bp, 21 predicted proteins | sample 1576701 | NCBI WGS metagenome assembly OGZD01 (sample SAMEA3541487, study PRJEB24748) | human gut metagenome | biome: human gut; feature: human-associated habitat; material: faeces | place: China | collected 2012
ATTATATTATACCACGGTGGCATCACCTATATGTCAATTATGGTCTAACAGAGCCTTATATTAAGGCGTTTAACTGAGCGAATCACTAAGATTTGGCTGTTACGTCAAATACCCTTTAGCGCAACAACCCGAATACTCTGAAACTAAGGAATGCCAATCCGATTAATGGAATTATTCACCGTGCATTTGAGAACATCATCCTGCCCATCAAAAGTCATTGGAAAATACTGCAGGTAGCGGTTGCCAAGTATGTCCGAGTACGTGACGAGGATGCGATAGCCGGCCTCCATCACCGGCTTTGCTTCACCACCAAAATAGATAACCAGCTCACTCTCCCCTCCCACTGGAAGCTGTCGAGTCTGGCACCAGGCGACCCGCGGAGTTCCAAAATGGGCCCACTCATTTCTATTCGCAATTCCAACCCTCACATTAACCGCAGGCCCAGCTCCCATACTGGATATTGCATAACGATTAGCGGCATGCTCGTCCACAGGACTCTCGTCGCAAGGAATAGCTGGGGCTCCGCCATCAATCAGCAGACGATCAACGCAGTCCAAAGCACCCGATTTGTATTCATCGTCCCTGGGATCAGCCTCGGTAAACACACCGTGAGCGAAACCGTTCTTCGACATACATAGTTGCTTTTCCGACAAACGGGTTAAGGCAATACAAGGGAGAACGTTCATCACATCAGAATGATTCCGGTCTTCTCTACCAGCTAGCAGCGAGAAATACAGCACCGCGACCGCCGAAATTGAGCCCACTAACGCGCCAAGATACCCAAGCAGGCCGTTAGCGTCCCATACGGGATGCAGCCATGGAACTGGTGTATCAATTGAAAACGCAATCTGAATGACTATTAGCAAAAATACAGAGAGCACCACAACGCAAGCAATAAACGCCTTAATTAAATCGAATACCGAAGGCTTCCTCTTGCCCGAACACATTCCAACCAAACTCATTTCACGAAACACACGTTTTAATAAAGTTGGCCCCAAAATCGGTTACCTGGTAGCTCCAGCGATGGAAAACGAATTTCTTGTCATCTTCAAGCTCAACCTTCGCCTTCGCATTTTGGATAGCCTCGCTTGATTCGAACCTTTCAAGCGTAGCTTTAACATCATCAGCATAGTAATCACAACGCTTGAGGATGCCAAGTCGATCCAGGTTTCCCAGATACACCAGCGATTGATCAGGGTACTCGCAAACACCCTTACAGCACTCGTTATAGCCTTCTACGATTAGCGTCCATTTAATTGGAACTAGCTCGTCTGCGCTGACAATTCTTAAGTCAACGAGCGGAATAGACGCGTGTTCAGCATCATCAGAGCCAGTCAACGTACTCAGTAACTTAGCCTCGTCGGGACTAATCTCCTTAAGTAGCTGAACAAAACTGGGGTGGACGCACTCTGCCGTCCGATCATCCATCGAGGAAAGTAACAGATTCGCATACATCCCTCGTAATTCCTCGCTGTCATAGCAATATGCGAGTTGTTGAATTGCTGGAACTGCGATATGCGCCGGAGGTTCGGTAAGATGCTCCTCGGGAATCTTATCAACACGAGACTCTATAGCATCGATAGCCAGCTTGATGCTTTCCTCTCTATTAACAACCCAGCGATTCCACGAGGAAAGCCAAATGGCAACAGTCCGTGGAACCAGGCTAACCGTTTTTCCTATCGACTCCGCAGAGGGATGAACAAGGTCGTCATATGCCTTTTCAAGCACCGGTATAGTGGCAATTTCATTAACCTTATCGAGATCCATATCAAACTCCTTGCACCCCACCGTCGGTAAGCCAGTAAAGTCATCTCACACTAACGCACCAACAAGATCGTCTATCAAACGGGCTGGGAAACACCCCAGCCCTAACAACCCAGCAGGAAACACACTATTCCTCACAGGCATGGCTACGCAAGCGCGACGGCAGCAATTTGTCAATCTCCCCCGGCTCAAATGACTGGTGCCCGTTCTTAAGCCTGTCGCGAGCCTTCTCGTACGCCTTGTCGCTCGTCCTTGGCGCTTCATCGTATATTTCGGCTTGCTTCTCAATGAGCAAGTCGCGGCATCTGCGGATCTCTCCAACTTCAAGGTCGTCAAAATCCGTAAGCAACGACTCATAGTCCTGAAGAACAACCCAGAGTCGATTAGCGCAACGCACGTGTTCCTCAGCTTCCTCGGGCAGCTTAGAGCCACGGGTATACAGATTTAACCCAAGCGATAAGGCCGAGGTAATGGAAGCGACAACAGCCCCAACTCCGGTCCCGGTTTGACCTATAATGACGCTAATTACTCCACAAGTTGAAACCGCAGTTAGAATTATCTGGCTGATGGAAATACGATTGACCGTCTTACGCTTTAGAGTTGCCGCTTCCTGCTGCGTCTGATATGTATACGACAGCTTGCCGTAAGATTCCTCAATCTGTCCGCGCAGCCGCTCCCTATAATCCAATCTATCCAAAACAACCTCCTAGCGCGCCATTTGGCGAAGCACCTTTCCGAGGCACTCATAACTTTTGGCTGTATCGATAGCCTGCTGGCTACCTGGGCTAAAAAGCGCGAACGGCACCGCGCCTTGCAGGGAAAGGCGATTAAACTCATCCAAAAGTTGCATCTCATATGCCCCCGCTGGTGCAGAGCTCTCCCCATTCGCCCAACGCCAACCAGCAATCGCGGAGAACACGAAGCTATCGATAACGATGCCGGACAGCCTATAGCTTGAGAAGCTCGCGGCGTGGACATTTCGAATATGCTTGCAAGTGTCGAACAGGAGTCCCCTCGAGCTTGCGTTTTTCTCTTTCATCGCCTCCTGCTCCGCCTTGGGATCAGTCGCAAGCCATCGACCGCCCATATGAGTATCGGGGTAGTCGTAACTCACAAATGATCCCCAGCTGTCCACACGCTCAAATGCCGGGAGAAGTTCAAACTTCATTCCATCCGAGAAACTGACAACGACAACCTGACCATCACCCTTAACATCAGTCGTAGAGTAGGTTTCGGAAACTGCGGATTTAACAGCCTGAAGTAATCTTGATTGTCCATTCCCCCTATACATGTCATAACGCTCGTACTCGCTCCTAGGAAGGGACAGCAATACGTCAAGATCGCTATCTGTTGTTGCGGTACCACGCCCATAAGAACCAACATACAGTGAATGTGCCGTCTCGCTGTTGGAACTCCAAAACTCCGAGTTCACAGCCTTGGTAATCCGTTTGTACCTTTTGGAGATCAATTCTCTCTTTGCAGATTCAACGCCAACGATATTCTTCTTAACTCGGTCCATAAGCTCAACAACCTCACAATCTGCTCACCGACAAAACGACAGCCTAGGTCATGCCACATGAATAGCAGCGGCACTAATCCATTGAATCAATTTTACCGCCGAACACCCATGCGAACATAAGTGCTCTTATTAAGGTAATTCATATAAAACGGCTACGCGGCATCGGCAGAAACACCGCCAGAAACAAAAGGGCAGCGACCCCACATCGACTCCGATATCCTACGCCATTTCGCGGTGTTCTTCATCGTTCGAACAAAAGGATATATACGTCAAAAAACGAGACTGCACACGGCAAAAGCCGCTCGGCACATACATAATTAAAGAGATGCGGTTCCGCCGTAGAAGTGGTTCACCGGAGTAAGCATACTCGTCTCGCCCGCACGCTCATAATTGACGCCTGTGTCAGAAGGGCGTGATTTTACTACATCCATCATGCTTGACCCAGAGGTCTTTAACGGAAGCACCGTTACACCTGGGCGGCAAGCGATGCGAAAGCTCCTTAAAAACTGAGACGCGTTCGACCTACACTTAATCATCGAATCGCAGCCAGTCGATCGTCGATTAAAAAGCGGCGACAAGAACCAAAGGAGGGCACATGAAGAGCATTGCCACGCAGAGCTTGACCTATGCAGCAGCCTCGCGGACTTTTCCTGGAAGGTCTCGGTGCCGAGTCTCGAAGAGTCGCAAGGCGGCCTCATGCTGGAGTTGCCACATCGAGCATAGTCAACTATGCGCGGGCGGGACGCCGCTAACGGCCAACGCCCCAACAGTCAGCCACTCCCTCTCCCACAACATTACCCAGAAAGATCGCTGATGTTGACTGGGGTTCCCGTAAAATAAAACCCCAACTAAATATGTGCGGAGTGCCGGCCTGGAGCTGCCTTCGGACCCTATTGGCTGCTCACCGAGAGGCTCCGCTATGAAACGACCCCTTTACTACCTGCTCTGCGCGATCGCGTGCACGTCCATGGTCGGCGCGACGATGCCTATGGCGGCCATTGCGGAGGCGATTCAGCCTCAAGAAACCGCCGAGCAGCAGACGCAAGCCGACGCCGCCACGAACAGCGACACAAGCAAGGCCGAAGACAACACCAACACAATCGCGGCAGCAGATACCGCAGAGGACAGCACCGCAACATCCACCGGCACCAGCCAGACCGACACCGCGGACGCCAACGCCACAGACACCGCCACGCCCGACACCGCCGCCGCAACCGGCACGGCCACCACAGCCCCCGCCCCATCCCTCCTCGCCCAGACCAACCCCACGTCCGAGGCCATCTCCGCCACGTCACAAACCGGCTACGCACACTCCGCCACGGCAAGCCAAAACGGCGTCACCTTCACCGTCTCGTGAATCGACGCCCCCGCGGGCACCGCGACGACCTTCCACGTAACCCAGGCCAACGGCTCGTCCCAGGCCAAGGCGCGCATGGACGTACCCACCTACTGGGACGGCGGCGGCCAGGAAAGCGTCTGCGACCCGTCGCGCCCGGCATGGGCCAGCTACCACAGCCTGGGCACCACGGGCCACGACTTTACCTTTGACTTCACGGCATCGGGCACGTACCGCATCTACTTCAACTTTATGGACAACGACAGAAACGGCCCCCAAAACGACAAGGGGATCTACTACCTGCGCACCACGGCGGAGGTGACCGTAAACGACGCCGCCCGCCCATGCGTCACGCAGATCATCAACGACGCCGTGGACCTGTGCAGGCAATAAACAGACGGCTCGGAATACGACATAGCGCTGTGGCTCCACGACTGGACGCTCGACCAGCTGGAGTACGACCACAGCCTCAACTGGTGCTCGGCCGAAAGTGGCCTCACGCGCCACCAGGGCACCTGCGAGAGCTACCAGCGCATCTACTCCAAGCTCCTTAACGCCGCGGGCATCGCCAACGGCCACATCACCGGCAATGGCCATACCTGGAACGCCGTAAAGCTCGACGGCAAATGGTGCCAGATGGACCTAACCTGGGACGACACCAGCGACAACTGGTACGGGGACCTGGACCAGCGCCATCTGTACTTTGGCCTGACCGACGAGCTCATGGCAATCGCCCACTCCGACCACACGGCCAACTACCAGAAGGACGGCCACGCCTACCGCTCGACCGACCTGTCCAACAATTACTTTGTGCGAAACGGCAAGGCAAATGAATGGGCCGAGAAACATCTCAGGGATTCAGAATGGAATCGTTGCTTTTGCGATGAATCAGAGGGAGGGAAAGGCTCAAGGCGCCGAGGTTAAGCTAACCGCGACTTCGAACGTCGGCAAGGAATCGATCAGCAGATGGAGCGCTAAGTACGTCCTAGCAGCAAATTACCAAAACGCAGCATAAGAGAAGATCATCGAGGACGGCGCACACCGCGTCGCATCCTCCCTCGACGGGGGGGGTGGCCGTCGCGGCCTCCGCCTCAGGCTGCTCCCTGCCGTCGGGCGGGGGCGCGCTGACGTTCGAGCGCGACGGCGCCGCAGGCCTCTACAGGATCTCCTCGGGCGGCGCGCTGCTGACCGAGTCGGGCGACTGGGCGGTCCTGGCCGAGGCGGACGGCTCTGCCTCACAACTCTGGCGCGTCTCGACCTGCGAGGGCGGCCACGCCATCGTGTCCGCGTCGGGCATGACGCTCGACGACTTCGCGCAGTCGACCTCCGAGGGAAACCGAGTGTAGTTCTACGCGCACAACGGGGCTGCCGACCAGGCGTGGCTGCTCGCGGACCCGGCGATCCCCGCAGCAGACAGGGTCGAGACGGCATAGGATATCAACAGTATTCCAGATTCTAGGACGCAGGGCCGACTCGCTTCGGATCGGGCTCTACACCAACTTTCTCGACGCTACCCAAAATGGGTGCCGAGGCTCATACTTGCCCCGGCACCCATGTGCAATTTCTTCGGTACTGTTTCACAATAATCCGGAGAGCCCAAACGAGTAAATGCCCAATCAGACACCGCTTAAGCAGATTGCTTACGCTTTCCAACTACCTTCATACCCTTGCAAGCAATGTCTAAGAGGCCATTCCTAAGAACGAATAGAAGGGCAAAGAAAAGCAGAAACTCTGCAATTAGAATGCCAGGGGAGAACGGTGCGAAAGACAAAGCCACTTGGGCGCCAATCAAAACAAAGCTGGCAGCAATCTCTCCCCTGCGAAAATCAAGTTTAATAAACTTACGTGTATCACGCGCACGCACCGCAGCGATAACAGCATAGCTAATGGCAGTAGCGCCAGCAGCGCCCAAAATTCCACACGCCGGAACAAGAAGCAAAGTGAGCGCTATATTAACGATTGCGCCAATAGCGGTTGTAGAGAAGGCCTTCTTGCTTTCTTTAGTAACGACATACGTTGTTCCAAAGAAAGCGGCAACGCAGGAAAAGAGATTGGCAAGCGATAGCATAGCAACTGGCTGCCACGAGCCTTCATACGACGAACTCATGAGGAACGTGTAGACGGGGTAGGCAGACGCAGCGATAAGGGACGATGCCACAGCAAGAACCACAAAGATATAGCGAAAGACCGTCGACTGAAACCTAGCATTATCCGCAGATTCTCGTTCTTCAATTGCCGAAATCTGCCATGCCTGCATGAAAATATTGTAGACGATGTTCACAATTTGGGGGATCTTCTGGGCAACGTTGTAGATACCGTTTGCGCTGGCGCCAATAAAGAACAGTATTACATACCTATCGGAAGCCGACATAATCCACCACATAAGCGAGTTCGGAATTAGAGGTATGCAGTAGGTCAACATGGCATTTAGCGCATGTCTATTTAAGCTGGAGAACGCTAGGTAATTCCAAAGTCTACAGGAAACGATGATATGCAAAGCACCGATGAATTGCGCTACGACCATAGAAGCAAGGTATCCGCCAACACCTAGATGCCATACCGCAAGTGCAAGTACGTTCGAAAAGGCGGTAACAAATGTAATGACCACTCCATTAGCAGCAAATGCCTTTGATTTACCGATCCCGCGAAGAAGCTGCATGAATACATAGTTGAAGCTGGTCAAGCAAAGTAGGAGCAAGAAATAAACGACGTTATCACCAATAACGCTGAACATGCGAAACAACGGGAACAGTAGCCAGCAAATAAGCCAGCCAGCGATAACAACAAGAAGCGAATTCGACGCAATGGTCTTAACGTCGACTTCCTTTGAGACCGTGAATCGAAGAACAGCTTCGTTCATACCAACCATAGCAAATGGAACGAGCAAATTGACCGTAGTGGTAACAAGGTCAGCTGTGCCATACTCTGCGGTCGTTAAATAATAAGTATAAAAGGGAACAATGAGAAAGGTGATAACCTTGCTACCTAGGTTCCCAATAAAGAAAACCACAGAGTTCTTAACTAATTTCTTATATTTACTTTCTGCAGTCATCTGCCCATCCAAACCATATAGCGATTACAACGAATGCAGCCTAATTGCCGAGCATTCGCTTGAGCTTTCGTCTCAAACGAATAAAAAATGTATCCGTGAAGCTCCACCTCGAAGAAAGCTCCTTGATACTCGCCCCTTTGGCAAGAGCACGCATAAATTTGCATCTTTGAGGATGAGGAGCCACTGAAGCGGCAAGCGCAGGATTCCCGCCAATCACCTCGTCATAGCTAGAAGGCCCTATTTCGAGCTTAGGCGATATTCTTTCGAACCATTTCTTGCCTTTATCGGTATTGCACAGAACGGCAGAGACCCCCATAGAGGAATCAACTTCGGGATGAATGGAGGGGAATCCCCAAAAATCGCCAAGAGTTAAATCAGAGCCACATGAGCGCTTTGCCGGACAATCAAAACATGAAGAACGTAATGACGCGTTATCCAAAAATGCTCTCATATACCAATCGTCGCCATAACGTCCGCCGGTGACGCGACAATCGTCTTTCTCCGTCCTTGCGTAGTAAAGGACGGAGTAAGACGACCATCCGGTCGTCTTACTCCGGAAATTGACATCATCAATTTCAGAGTTTTGGGCAGAAGACTGGAATTCAATCCATTTTCTCCAGAGCAGAGGCGATGGGGCGCCGTGGCAGATAACGTCAGCAGAAATAAAGAAAGCGGAATCTGCTAGCTTGCCCAGATAGTTCCTCATGCCGGAAACCTGACAAGCAGTGCCCGTAAAGAAAACTAAGCGTTTCGCCAGAAGATATTCCTTGACCTCTCGATAAAGAGAAGCAGGAATCTCGCTTTGAACATATTTTGATCGTTGGAGTCTTTTAAGATCCTCTAAATCAGTAGCACACTCATGTCGAACCGTATGGCAGTGCTCCTGGAAAGAAGCCCCAACGACAACGCCATCGGACTTAATAGCAGCATCGGCAAGCACACCAAAGAGCCCTCCAGACGATGATTGCTGGAGAACATCACTTGAAAGAGACTTGGCCCAAGACACTTCAACAGGCTCGACAACGGGATTGCGACTTAATACGGGGCAAGTCGAGTCACAAGCACCACACCCGATACATAGGTCGGAATTGAAGCTGGGCCTTAAGAAGCCCGCCTCGTCCGGCGTCATCGAAAGACATCCCTTCGGGCATTTGGCAGAGCAGGCGCCGCATCCACAGCAGGAATCACCCAGAGAGATGATTTCTGGTGCCCTATCAGCCCTTCCCGACTGTTCTTGCTGAGTCATTCTCATTTCCTCTTCTTTACGGCACGCAATGTTGAATTAAATGCCCTCGAAACAATTCGTGGAGCGTTAAGATACATCGCTCTACGCACCCTATCGACACCACTTAGCTGAGAACTGTCACACTCGGTAAACCTAATAGCGTTAAATAATCGATCTTCCTCGTTCGAGCTCATTTGGCCCGAATCGATACCCATTCCAAGAATCCTCAAAGCCTCATGAACCTTGAACTGACGAAGATGACTAACGATCTCAGGACTGTTCCCTGGATAACCAATCATCTGATCAATAGCATCGAGAGAGCTTATCAAACTATGGTTGAAGCCGCTGGTGGTAGCGCTTCCAGGGCGATCCAAAATATTCCACAACGCAAGGGGCTCATAGTGAAGGCCGCGACATACCTTAAGATAGGTAAATACAAAAAGACCATCCTCGGTATGGGCAATCCGCTCATCAAACCTTAAGCCGCACCGTTCAATTAACTCACGAGAAAAAAGCTTATAGCAGGAACTGCCGATATGTATCGAATTGTAAACTCCAAAGCGGAGAATAGCGGCATCGGAGGATAGATCCTCAATGGACATGTCGACAATCTGATTGCCGCAAACCTCCAAGCCGTTAACCACAGAAACAAAATTTGCATCTGCAGCAATTAGGGCACCCGGTTTAAGGCTTTGCATCCGCATCATCTGCTCGCATGCTTCAGGTTCAAGCCAGTCATCAGAGTCGAGAAAGATAACATAGTCACCAGTCGCAAGATTCAGCGCATGGTTACGTGCGCGAGAGACACCGGAGTTTTCTTGCCGTGAAAGCACCACTCTTGAATCAGCAGAATACGTCTGGAGAACACTCCAAGTGCCATCAGACGACCCGTCGTCGACAACGACAACCTCAATGTCCTCATACGTCTGGGAAAGAGCGGAAGAGACACCGCGCCCGATATAATTCTCAACATTAAATGCGGGAATAATTATCGATACTTTGCCTTTCATAGGCGGCAACTACCCCAATTCTTTGTAACCGAATTTATATTTAAGCCGCTCGTGAGGAGCCAAATTGTTCATGAAACGAAGCCACTGAAGTATTTCCGCCGTTGCGTCACCAAACCCTGGAATGCCATTCGCCATCTGGGAAAGCCAAATAGAGCCTCCCCTAATATTGGCTTCAATAACAATCGGCGCGCCATCTTCCCCGATGGTAAAGTCCCAACTGATAAGGCCCATTTGAGGCATCAACGAATGCATGCGCTTCGCCGCATCAATAGCACCGGGAACACCAGCAATCTTATATCCCTGAAAAACAACCCCCGTGTCAGGATGTTTCTCGAACCGATCATTAAACTCAGTAAGGGCCGATGGTGCAAGCAAACCTTCATTTGAAATGCCAATGAACATGCCGCCAGCATGCGCATTATCCACCGCACTCTTTCCGCGACCAATCCTCATCAGCAGAGGTAAAGAACGGAGTTCGCCTTGCCAGCGGTATGTCATAATCCTCAGCGTATTAACGCTCTCAGGATGTAATTTAACCACTGAAGAATGGCATGAGATTACTTCTTGAACTGTAAAATCACTGCCGAGCAATTCGAATAATTCTCCAGCAGTAACACCCGTCGCAGCATCGACACCGGAAGCAAAGCAATAAGACCCGCAGCCTTCGCCCGAACAAGTCCCTACGGTCGGTTTTGCAAAGCAAGCACCACAGTTGCCAATTAAATTAAGTGCTGTCTCTTTGGAAATCTCTTTGAAGTCGGAATTGCGAAGAACCCCAGACGTGCTTGTAACGATTGGACGTGGAGTTCTAACCCCAGCTCTTTCGGCAAACAATGGAAGAAGATTCTTATCCTCAAATACGGTGGCATACGCCACCGGCATATTCATATATCGTTCAAACTCAGGGATAAACAGGAGTTCTGGAAAAAACCTGACATCGAACTTGCCAGAAATTGCAAGATTATGCCGATGCCATGTGTAAGGGATTTTTCTACCATAGTTCTCAACATAAAACTTGTCGATGGCACGCATTTGCTCGGAAGAGAGCTCGACATCACTGAGAATAGATTTTCTTTTGGGATCTTTAAACTTTGCAATTTCTGCCTGTCGAGCGCGATGAATCTTGACGTTCTCTAAGACATCATATAAGCCATCTTTAACATCTGATTTGAGAGACATGTGTTCTCCGATAACTGAAGGGACGAATTTAACGTGACAAAGCGTCTAATAAGTATGAATTGGAATATGCCCTGCGAATATCTATAGCACGGTCGATTCCAGAATAGTCGCAGTTAAGCGCGTTTGTCGCATCCGAAATACCCCACCGTTCCTCGAGGCCACACATCTGCAGCAAGGTGTTAATACGACTGTTCATGTTGGAACCGTTCGCATGTTTACGATCAAAAACGACAAAGGGACGCTTAAACAAAATCGAAAAAACCGATGCATGAAAACTATCGGTTAAGACACAGTCGGCCTTATCGATATAAGAAAGGAAATCCGAAGGATCACCGCCAAAATAGCGACAGTTAGGATTCATGTAGTCAATAATTTCATACCCGAGCGACTTCAACTCCGCCGTCAATTTAACCTGAGCATCAGACTGCTCGCCAAGATTAAATTGAAATACGTACTTCTGCTTGCAAGCCACAGGCTTTTCTATCTTACGCCATTGATTTGCAGTCAAAAGCATGGTCGGATCTAGGGTAACCGGCACTTTTCGACCAGTCAGTTCCTCTACAATGCGAGCTCCGGCATCTTCTCGCACACTAATATCCGAATAACATTCAAGAGCTTCCTTAAAGGAAGACGCCCAATTCTCGGGAAGAGATGCCAGGCCAAAACTGGCTGAGTATGCTACTCGTTTATTAGCGTCGGCAAATTGAAGAAGATAATCATTGGCGCATCTGCACTCCAGCGAATCGCCCCACCAAAGGGGATTCCAGACCTGGTCACTTCCGACAACAAAATAGTCGTACTCATCATTCAATTGAGACGAAATACCACTGCCGTTCGTTGAAATAATTCTTGTAGGAATTAGAGAATCTGTAAACTTAGAAAAAGCGGCATCGCGACCACGCTCCTTTTTAGTCCTGAACCTTATCGCACCGTTCTCCTTTTCAAAATACTTGTGAAAAATGGATTTAAGTGCAGATGATTTTTCAAGAGTAACGAGCGTATCTACATCATGCCCCATTTGGCTCAAAACGGTATGAAGCGCATAATTCTGAAGTCTATTGCCGTAATTAAAATTACCAAATAATGTAACGATACCAATTCTCATATTAATAATCACCTTATCGTGCTTCTAAACTAATTATTGATCCCCATAGGCAAGTGACAAATCAATGAGCGATCCGAGCCATAAATCGTTTTTCTCATCAATGGGATCAAGTCCGGCTCCATTAAACAGCGTTAACTCTCCGAAAACTAAGCGATCGCCCAGAACATACCAATCACAACGTACTTGAGGAATTCCCCTAGTGAGAACACTGCTCAACTCGAGCATTTTCTCAAGCTTTTCAGGCCGCTCGACCTCAACAGGAGAAACTGGGATGCCGGCCCAATCGATGGTGACTGGATTCCAATCCTGATCGTAATAGTTGCAAGTATGTTCACCAAACCTGCCCCTATGCACCTCAATTAGGCGAGGATTTCCGTTAAAGCACGTGACTTTATAGTCAACTAGGCCAGTATCGAAGCCTTCATCCTCGAGATACTCCTCCGCCATGACCATGGGGGTAACATCCTTATAGGGCCACTCCCTTGTCCACCAAAAATAATTACTCTTGAGATGTCTACGAAGAACCCTCTTGGCCGCATCAAAATCAAACGAGGACTTGTCGCGACAGATAGCAACTCCGCCGCTGTCATGATTCGTCTTAAGCACGAATTGTTCGGGAAGATTCTCGAGGCTTATGCTCTCGACACGGTCCCAAGAGTCATAAGTCTCAGAAACGTATTGAGCGCCAATTTTGTCGGCGACCCACTGCTTAACAGCCAGCTTGTCAACAAGGATATTGTAGAGAGGGTTACGATCATGAAGCTTTAGCCAGTTCAGCTTCTCGTTAAAGCCTTTTGGATTATCAAGATTGATGTTCTTTCCAATCAGCGCCCTATACATTATTTTTAAGTGAATTTCATCAGGCAAGCAGCGAGTCCATCCCCATTTTGAGATTAATGAGTAAGTTCTCAAAGGATGCTTCATATACTGAACTGCTTTACTAATTTTTCCCATTAATTATCTCCGTTGCTCTTACGCAGCATTTTGGCGGGAAATTGAATTCCACCGGAGGCTGCAAGTTATCGCGATAGCAAAGAAATACGTAATCAGGTTTGGAATCGTTGTGAATAGAGCTCCGCTCGTAAATGCATAGCTTAAAAAGAAAACCTGAATGCAAAGTGAAAGGCGTAGAAAAGCTTTTTGTTGCCCCTCCACAACCCTCGAAATAGTCGTGAAGGTTAATACAAAACTTGTTAGACAGCTAGCAAGAACCAAGGCAGTTCCAAAAAACCCGGTTTCATATAAAAGATTAAGGAGCTCATTGTGCGCCATATATGTAATAGTAAAACCGTCAGGCCAACGATAGCAGTAGCTAGTCCAGCCATGACCAAATAAAGGTGCCTGGGAAAGGCCATTAAGGGCGTAATTCCAAAGAAATGTCCTATTGTTAACGTTGTCCTCGAAGCTGGTACCACTGGAAAAGGTTGAATTCAATCTTTCGATTGTCGCCTCAACGCCAGGAACAAGAGGCGCAAGGATAGCCACGGCAAGCAGCACCAATACCGTGACTCCAATAGCCTTAAGATATTTATGGCTATTGCCAGAAAGCAAGTAAACCAAACCAATAGCAAAAATCCCGCACAACAAATGAGCCCTTTTTGTAGTCAAAACAAGAGCAATAAAGAAAATTAACGCAAGAATGCCGTAGAACCGTTTAGTTGAACTTGACTCGCTGCCATAAAAGGACATAGAGGAAGCAAGTATTAAGCCTATCGTGCAGAAAGTTCCATTATGACTATAGTGTGACGCTAAACCCGATCGATAGTCCATTGCCATTGGCACATTTGAATAGAACGTCGGTTTTATAAAACCAGTATAGAGCTGAGGCGCTACATAGCAGGCAATAGTTGCCAATGCAAAAATGAGTAAAACCCCAATAAAAACTTTAACGGCAGGCAGAATCCAATTAGAGTTTTCAGCTGCAAAATAACTAATAACAACTACGGAGACAAGGGCAATAGTTGCAGAAAGGTCGTAACCACCGCCCAGTACAAATCCGATAGCAGCCATGACAGCAACCGCGCCCCATGGCAATAGTGGCACGATTGCCCTCAGATCAAAGGACACAATCCTGCCACTTCGAACGGCAAGGGCAATCATCAGCATGATACTCAAAGCAAAAATAACAAAACTAATTCTATAAGTTATCAGAGAAGAGCAATAAGCAAATAAGCAGACGAAAAGAGCTATAACGCCAAACGCAAATTCACCTTTGCCCCGCATCTTCGGGCAATGCAAGCTTAGATACCTCCTCTTGCGAGTAGAAAAAAAGATGACTTGTCTTCCGAGCAAAATAACTAAGAAAACTTGCTATCTGCGCGCAAAATAGTAAGGCCAAAGGCCGACAACGCTATACCCCTACATTGCCTCATGCGTCTCGTATACGTGCGCATCGGCCTTGGACGCCTCGGACAGGCCGTCGTTGATCTTGGCACACAGGTCGCAGGTGGAGCAGGCGTCGAGCTGCTCCTTGGTGACGCGGCCCTCCTCATAATCACGAACGACCTTGAGCTCGTGCATGTCGTAGGGCCTCTTGGTGAAAAGGCCCTTCACCTTGTGCTTGAGCACCCACCAGCCGGGCTTCCAGATGTACTTGTGCATGGCCGGGCTCACCGAGCCGATCATCCAGCAGTTGCGGTCGCAGTGGCGAACCTTCGCGCGGACCTTCTCGGCCTGCTCGGAGTTCCAGAGCTCGTCCCAGGACTCCTCGTTGAGGTTGCCCATAACCTCCTTGTCCTTGGTGCCGTTGCAGGGCATGACGTCGCCGTAGGGGTCGATGAAGAAGGTGTCGAACGCCATGTCGCAAGGCAGCAGGCGCGGCTGGCCGTAGATGTAGTTGATGAGGCCGTGGTTGAAGTAGGCACGGAACCACTTCTTGGGGCTGTTGGACCTTAGCAGATCGTTGACCAGGTCCTCGAAGTTCTTGGCCACCATGGGGCGGTCGTGGATGATGTTCTTTGCCTCGACGAAGTAGAAGCTGTTGTGCAGCGACGCCGTGGCGAACTCCATGCCCAGCTCGTCGGAGATCTTATAGAGGGGCACCAGGTCGGGTGCGTTGAGGTCCTGGACCGTCATGCCGAAGCCCACGTCGGGGTGCTTGAGCTCGACGAGCTTCTTGAGCGTGGCGTAGCCGCGGTTGTATCCGTTATCCAGGCCGCGGATCTTGTCGTTGGTCTGCTGCAGGCCCTCGATGGAGATGCGGATGCCGACGTTGGGGAACTCCTCGCACAGGTCGATGATGCGGTCGGTGAAGAAGCCGTTGGTGGAGATGACGATGCGGTCGGACTTCTTGTAGAGCTCGCGCACGATGTCCTTGAGGTCCTGGCGGATGAAGGGCTCGCCGCCGGTGATGTTGGTGAAGTACATCTTGGGGAGCTTCTTGATGGTCTCGATGGAGAGCTCCTCCTCCGGGCGGCTCGGAGCCTTGTAGCGGTTGCACATGGTGCAGCGCGCGTTGCAGCGGTAGGTGACGATGACGGTACCGTTGAGTTTCTTTTCGGCCATGTGGATTAGTCCTCTTTCTTGGCGCATGCAGGATCAAGAATTGCTTCAAGCTTTTCGAGATGGTTCTGCGGTGTATATTTCATTACCACGGCATTACGACCATTCATACCCTGACGTCTGGCTTCATCCGGATTCTCCAGGTAAAAGGCGATGGTTTTCGAAAGGGCATCAACGTCGCCCAGGGGAAGCACGGACCCAGTCTCCCCGTTCTCCACCAACTCCGGCATGCAGCCGATATCGAAAACAACAACCGGCTTGCCATGTGCGTAGGCCTCTAGCACGGTGTTGGGCATGTTCTCAAACCAAGTCGATGGGCAGAGAACGCAAGCGGCGCCGTCAATGAGGCGCTCCTTCTCCTCGCCCTTAACGAAGCCTACGAAATCTACGCGGTCCGATATGCCGGCCTCTTCTACAGCCGTTTTAATTGACGCAGCGTACTCGTCGTCGGTACGACCAGTGATCTTGAGCCTAACACCGCTGTTGCGCATGGCGGCATCTACGGTTAGATCAACGCCCTTTTCGGGACTGATCCTACCAAGATAGAGTGCGTACTTTCCCGCGGCAGGACAGACCTCAGACCGAGAAGGAGCCGTAGTAAACGTCGGAACAACATTAATCTTCTCCCCTGGTACACCGGACTTCTTGAGAAGGGACGCCGTGAACGCGGAGGGGCAGACGAATGCATCCACATAATCAAACAGGCGCTTGCAGCGGTGGAATTTCATCGACGCGATGCGTACTGCAGTTGTGGCCCTCGAGCCATGGCAGCAGGACATATCGGCAGCCTTGGAGTAATCACCGTTGATACAAGCAGTACAAACCTCCCCGTTGCAAAGGAAATCGGAACGGGGGCACATGATATTGAAATCCGAAAGCCTGTGGACAACCCTTACGCCTTCATCGTGACACGCTTTGAAGATGCTGGGAGAAAGCGCGTTAATCTGCTGCAGAACGTAAACGACGTCCGGCCTCTCGTCCTGAATGAGACGGCGGAGATTCTTATATGCCTCGCGGTTATAGAAAGCGCAGGAGAGCAAACGAGCGACGTTCTTCGGAGTCTTTTTAACGTTGTTAAAGTAGGCGTCACCCGACTCGCTCTTCCCATGGGGAAAATAGCGAGAATATGGCGTACCCTCATTGAGCGGGCTGCGGACCGAAAACGGAATAACAGTATGCCCGGCGTCTTCGAGAAGGCGCTTAACGTTGAACATATAAATCTCGGGACCGCCCGAGACATAGTAGCGATAATTCGCCAAGATTATCTTCATCGGGCCTCTCCTTGATAAAGCTCGAGGGTCCGTTCGACGACGGAATCCCAGTCATAGTTATTTCTCACGCGCTCGCGAGCACTCTCGCCGAGCTTGTTGGCCCTTTCCGGATTATCCAGAAGGCCGCGAAGGACGCGAGTAAGCTCAGAAACGTTGCCTTTGGCAAAAGTTGCGCCGGCGCTTCCAAGAACGTCAGCGCATTCGGGCACATCGCTCGTAACGCAACATGTACCGTAGGACATGGCTTCCATAAGAGAAAGTGGCATACCTTCCACATCGGAAGGGAGCACGTAGACATATGCATTCGAATAGAGCTCGGCGAGAAGGTCACCCGTGACGAATCCAGTAAAAATAACGCGCGGGTCAGAACCAGCCCGCTTTCTAAGCTCAATCTCAAATGCATCGGTGTCAGAACCTCCGCCAGCAATGACCAAGCGCTTATCGGTATCGAGCCGACGGAAAGCATCAACGAGCAAATCACCGCGCTTCTCGGGCACCAGTCGGCCAAGATACAAGATGTAGTCGCCACGAGATAGGCCCCAACGCTCAGCGATTAAACTGGCATCAATACGCTCACGGATTTCCACTCCATTGTGTATGAGAGTGGCCTCACGACCGTATTCCTGCTTGAAGTAGCCCTCCGCAGACGACGACAGGACAATCAGCTCATTCGATTGGGTTGCAGCCGCCTTCTCGCCCATCTTGATACAAGTGCTAGCAAGTCGTCCCCACTTGGCCCTCTGCCAGTCAAGACCGTGGATCGTTGCAACGGTGCGAATTCCTGCCCGACGGGCAAGGGGAAGTGGAACACAGGGCCCTTCGGCGTGGTAATGAATCACGTCAGGACGGTCCTTAATCGCCTGTCGAGTCGCAAAATAGGACGAAGAAAGTGCAGCAAGGCCCTTCTTATCAATTGTCTTTACCGGCACAATACGAACACCGTCAGCGATGCGCTCGGAAAGGGATGTCGCCTCACCGGTCATTACGTCGGAGCCGGAGCGATCGTAACATGTAACCTCATGCCCAAGAGCAGCCATACGACGCGCCAGTTCCGTGACAACGACTTCGACCCCACCTTCGCGAGAGCCAAACCGCTTATGCCCAATCATTGCGATTCGCACGCTAGCAACAGCCCCCGTAATAGCGCTTATACCACTTGGCGAAGGCCCTCAGGCCGTCCTCGAGCGGCGTCGCGGGCTTGTAGCCCAGGTCGCGCTGGAGCGCCGTGGTGTCGGCGTAGGTGACGGGCACGTCGCCGGGCTGCATCGGCACGAGCTGCTTGTGGGCCTCAAAGTCGTAATCGGTGGGAAGCACGCCCTCCTCCACCAGCACGCGCTGCAGCGTGTCGACGAAGTCGAGCAGGTTCTCGGGATGAGAGTTGCCGATGTTGTAGACGCGGTGCGCGGCGAGGGGCAGCCCGTCCTCGCCCATCTTCACCTCGGGGGCGGCGTCCATGACGCGCTTGACGCCCTCGACGATGTCGTCGACGTAGGTGAAGTCGCGGCGGCAGTCGCCCATGTTGAAAATCTTGATGGTCTCCCCGCGGCGCAGCTTCTCCGTGAAGCCGAAGTAGGCCATGTCGGGCCTGCCCATGGGGCCGTAAACCGTGAAGAAGCGCAGGCCGGTGGCCGGGATGGAGTAGAGCTTGGAGTAGGCGGCGGCCATGAGCTCGTTGGACTTCTTGGTGGCGGCGTAGAGCGACACCGGCGAGTCGACGCGGTCCTCCTCGGAGAACGGCACCTTCTTGTTGCCGCCGTAGACCGAGCTGGAGCTCGCGTAGACCAGGTGCTTGACCGGGTGGTGGCGGCAGGCCTCGAGCACGTTGAAGAAGCCGACGAGGTTGCTCTCCAGGTAGGCGCGCGGGTTCTCGATGGAGTAGCGAACGCCCGCCTGGGCGGCGAGGTTCACAACGACGTCGAAGCCGTTCTGTGCGAACAAGCGCTCGATGAGGGCGGCATCGCACAGGTCGCCGCGCATGAAGGTGAAGCGGCCGTCTGTGTCGGCTTCGGCCAGCATGCGCAGGCGCGCGTCCTTGATGCCGGGGTCGTAGTAGCTGTTGAGGTTGTCGAGTCCGACGATGGCGTCATCGGTTTCCTCGATCAGCTTCTTGACGAGGAACGCACCGATGAACCCGGCGGCTCCTGTGACGAGGACTTTTCTATTTGCCATTCATACCACCTAGTCTCGTTTGAACAAGTCGCGTGAATAGACCTTGTCAGCCACGTCCGCGAGCTCGTCGCTCCAGCGGTTCGCGACGATCACGTCGCAGCCGGCCTTGAAGGCCTCCAGGTCGTGGGTCACTTCGGAGCCGAAGAACTCCGGCGCGTCCAGCGTGGGCTCGTAGACCACCACGGGCACGCCCTTGGCCTTCACGCGCTTCATGACGCCCTGGATGGAGCTCGCGCGGAAGTTGTCGGAGTTGGACTTCATCGTCAGGCGGTAGACGCCAACGACCGGCTTCGGCTTGCCCTCGTACACGCGGTCCCACACCATCTGCAGCACCTCGTCGGCGACGAAGTCCTTGCGCGTGCGGTTGGCCTCCACGATGGCCTCGATCAGGTTCTGGGGCACGTCCTTGTAGTTGGCGAGCAGCTGCTTGGTGTCCTTGGGCAGGCAGTAGCCGCCGTAGCCGAAGCTGGGGTTGTTGTAGTGGCTGCCGATGCGCGGCTCCAGGCAGACGCCGTCGATGACGTCGCGGGTGTTGAGCCCGCGGACCTCGCAGTAGGTGTCGAGCTCGTTGAAGTAGGCGACGCGAAGCGCCAGGTAGGTGTTGGCGAACAGCTTCACGGCCTCGGCTTCGGTGGTGCCCAGCACGAGCTCCGGGATGCCCTTGGTGCCGTCGGCGTTCACGCGCTCCAGCTCGGCGGGGTCGGCGCCCTGTGCGAGCAGGCCGGCGAACTTCTCGGCGGCTATAACGGCCTCAGCGTCATCCTTCGGCGCGCCCACCACGATGCGGCTGGGGTGCAGGTTGTCGTAGAGCGCCCTGCTCTCTCGCAGGAACTCGGGGCTGAAGAAGATCTTGCTGTCGCCCAGCCTATCGCGCAGGCCCGCCGTGTAGCCGACGGGGATGGTCGACTTGATGACGATCCAGGCGTCCGGATTCACCGAGCGCACTGCGGCGATGGCGGCCTCGACGGAGCTCGTGTCGAAGAAGTTCCTGTCCGAGTCGTAGTTGGTGGGCGTGGCGATGACGGCGTAGTCGGCGCCCGTGTAGGCCTCCGCCACGTCGACGGTGGCGTGCAGGTCGAGCTTTCGCTCCCCCGCCTTTGCCTCCGCCAGGAAGCGCTCGATCTCGTCGTCCTGGATGGGCGACTGGTAGCTGTTGATCTTCTCGACCTTCTCGGGCACGATGTCCAGCGCGTGGACCTCGTTGTGCTGCGAGAGCAGGACGGCGAGGGACAGGCCGACGTAGCCGGTGCCGGCGACGGCAATCTTCATTTTCTTCTCCGATTCGAATCGAGCATTAGAGTTAGGCATTAGTACGCATCGCTTCCGTTGAAGACCTCAAGAACCGTGAGGAGGACGATCTTGAGGTCCATGACGATTCCGCGCTTGGCTATGTACTCGAGATCACGGCGGACCATGCCGTCGAACCCGGTGGAGTTTCGCTCCGTCACCTGCCAGAGCCCCGTAATACCTGGCTTCACTGCTAGCCTCTGCAAGTCGTACTCGGTGTACTCAGCGACCTCGTTGGGCAGCGGCGGGCGCGGGCCTACCACGGACATCTGGCCCAGGAACACGTTCAGGAACTGCGGGAACTCGTCGATGGAATGCTTGCGGATGAACTTGCCGATCCTGGTGACGCGCGGGTCCTCCTTCATCTTGAACATGGCGCCGGCGATCTCGTTCTGCTCCTTGAGCTCGGCGAGGCGCTCGTCGGCGTCCTTGTACATGGAGCGGAACT
>OGZD01001254.1_pt1 | contig 20813 bp, 10 predicted proteins | sample 1576701 | NCBI WGS metagenome assembly OGZD01 (sample SAMEA3541487, study PRJEB24748) | human gut metagenome | biome: human gut; feature: human-associated habitat; material: faeces | place: China | collected 2012
GGGGCGAAACGCTCCTTGTCCCAGCGGTACGGGGTGCGGTGGTGACTGCCGCCGTAGCACAGCACCATGTCCGTGTAGGAGAGTATCCCGCTGCGGCTTTGCTCCCACGGGTACATCTGCGGGCCGGGGGCGTCGGTAGTGAACCGGACATACTGCATCTGGCTGTATTCGCCCGAGTCGTTGCAGGCTACGGCGAAGACCGTGTAGGTCGTCTGCGCCGTCAGGCCGTCGATCTCGACCGTCGTCCCGGTGTATTGCGTGCCGTTCTGGGCGACGCTCTGAGCCGTTTCGGACGTAATGACCCCCGTGGCCTTGTGTATGATTTTGACGGACGTGGCATTCGTACGCCTCATGTTCAGCGTCACGGAGTTGGCGCCCGACGATGCGATCGTCATGCTCAGGGTCGGTTTCGGGCCCCGGGAGGGTTCGTCGTCCCCGTCCCCGCAGCCGATGAAGGGCAGGCAGCAGAGAAGCGTGAAAATAATTCGGTAATTCCTCATGGGATGTCAGGTTTTTTTATTTGTTTCCCTTCCCGGTGTGTTGCGTCCGTACCGGGTTGTTTACGACGAAACGGCAGAATTCGTGGAAGAACTCCCTGTCCGTTTCGTCCGTGGAAACCGAGAGGTCGTAGAGGGCGTTGCTCCCCTGGTAATAGGCCAGCGGGCGGGTGCCGTAGATGCCGTGTTTCTTTGCATATTCCATGTATTTACGCATCCGTGCCCGGTATATGTCGCTGTGCGGATCCGCGCTGAGGATCGAAGCCTCGAATTCGACCTCGATGCTCGTCCCGGCACGGTTGATCTTCATGCAGGCGGAATCCAGGTCGTTTTCCGGCTTCCAGTAGTGGTTAGGCTGCATGTAGACCTGGTCGAAGCCGAATTTGCGCCAGTCGTCATGGCCGCGGGCGTCGTAGAACGGAATCCAGCTGAACGTGTAGTTGAGCCGGTGGAGGTAGTCCGCGATCTCGGGGAGCAGGATGTCCGAACGGGTCAGATGGTAGCTGTACTCCGTGTCGTGCGGCTGGGCGGCGATCTCGCGGATCCAGTAGAACCCGGCCAGGTCGATGTATTTGTAATCGCCTTGGGCGAACCGCGCCCGTACCTGGTCGATGTACCACCTGCAGGCCGCTACGCGGTCTTCGTTGCTGTTGAAATCCAACCGGCGCCCGCCGAGTTCTCCCCAGTAGGTCGTCGTGGTGGTCGTGTCGATGTAGTGTCGGTGGATGATCGGATCGGGGAGCATCATGATCATGCGGCGTTTGCAGGGCGCTTTGCCCAACCGTGCGGTGGCCTCCTTGACGGCCTGTTCCAGGGCGTCGACACAGTTGCCCTTTGTGAAATAGTAGTCGATCAGCTCCTGCCACTGCTCCTTGCCGGCCGATACGCCCGTGTCGCGCAGCACGCCCGTCATAAACGAGTAGGCGCCGCTGTCGGGGCGGTCGACATCCTGCGATTCCAGGAAGATGAAGCCGTCGAATAGCCATTGTTCCTTCCCGTCGGGGTCGACGTAGGTGACATAGGGGGCGAAGCGCCCTTTGTCCCACAGGAAGGGGTTGCGGTGATGGCTGGCACCGCAGCATAATACGGCATCGGTCGTGGTCGCCGGACTCTTGTGTTTCTTCTCCCACGGGTACAGCTTGTCCTTCGGGCCTGCGGTGCCGGTTGGGAGCGTGAAAACCAAGGCTGTTACCACTGCAATTGCTACTGTAAAAAGTCTGCGAGTCATGTCTTGTCGTTTTTATCCGACCCCGGAGCAGTCTCTTCCGTCCGGGGTCAATATATCCGTTTATGGGTTATTTCCTGTCCGTTGTCGGTCGTTGTGCCCGTAACGGATTGTTTATGATGAACTGGCAAAGTTCGTCGAACAACTCCCGGTCGGCCTCGTCGTCCGAAGCGTGGAGGTCGTAGAACCCGTTGGTGCCATGGTAATATGCGAACGGCCGTTTGCCGTAGATGTTGCGTCGTTTGGCGTAGTCGATGTAGTCGCGCAGCCGCTTGCGGAATGTTCCGCTGCCTTCGCGTGCGTTGAGCAGCGTGGGCTCGAACTCTATTTCCATGCCGATGCCCAGGCTGTCGATCTGTCTGCAAACCTCATCCATGTCGTTCTGCGGCTTCCAGTAATAGTTGGGTTGCAGGTAGACCTGGTCGAACCCGAACTGCTGCCATACGTCGTACCCGCGCGAGCCGTAATAGGGTATCCAGTTGAACGTATAATCCAGCTTGTGGAGGTAATCGGCGATATGCGGAAGCATGATGTCCGAGCGGGTCAGGTGGTAGCTGTACTGTGTGTCCACCGGCCGGGTGACGATCTCTCGCAGCCAGTAGAATCCCGCCAGCTCGATATGTTCGTAGCTGCCCCGGGCGAACCGCTCCCGTACCCGGTCGATATACCATTTGCAGGCGGCTATGCGGTCTTCATTCCTGTTGAAATCCAGTTGCCGCCCGTCCAATGCTCCCCAATAGGTCGTACTCGACGTCGTGTCGATATAGTGCCGGTGAATCACCGGGTCGGGAAGTACCATGATGACCTTGCGCTTCTGCGGGGCTTTGCCCAACCGCGCGGCGGCCTCCTTCACGGCCTCTTCGAGGGCCTCGACCCCGTTGCCGTCCGTGAAATAATAGTCGATCAGCTCCTGCCATTGCGCCTTGCCGGCCGATTCGCCCTTGTCGCGCAGATGCCCCGTCTCGAAGGCGTAGAGTTCTGCGTCGGGACGGTTCGTGTCCTGGAATTCCAGGAAGATGAACCCGTCGAAGAGCCAGTGCTCCCCGCCCTCTTTATCGACATAGGTGACATAGGGCGCCAGCCGTTCCTTGTCCCACAGGAAAGGGGTGCGGTGGTGGCTGCCGCCGTAACATAACACGGCATCCGTGGGGGGCTGCAGGTTTCTGCGGTGCTGCCCCTGCGGGTACATGGTTCGGGAACAACCGCCCGCGAGAAGCAAGGATCCTGCGGCCGTTGCGAACGGAATGATATTTTTCAGGAATTTGAGCATCGTAGTCGGTAAGTCGTAATTCGTAAAATTAAAATTAATCCCGTTGTGAAAGGGAGTGAACTCACAACGGGATTAATTATTCAACATCTATCGTTAGAATCCCAGACCCTGTACGTCGCCCAGCTTGCAGCGCCCGTTCATATAGTCGCCCGTCGCATCGAGACGCTCGACATTGACGATCACGAATTTCAGGTAGCGGCCTGCAATTGTCTTCTGGACAGGGTAATCGTAGATCAACCGCGGGTCGGTCTTGTCGGTACCGCAGTTCACCCATTCATAGGCACGCTTGCCGCTTGCCACGAGGTTCCATTGGGTGCCGGCGCCGGAGTACTCTTCGGCGGTATAGATCTGATAGTTCAGCGCATTCCCCTGGTAGTTGTAGCTGTCGCTGATACGGAATTTGGTAAATACCTGTCGCTGTCCCATGTCTGCGACGAATACCATCGGGAACGTATTGGGGGTATTCCAGAAAGGAATCCACTCATCGGAGAACGAGCCGTCGAACAACCGTTCGGCCGTGTAGATGGCCACGCTCCATGCAGGGGGCAGCGGGTCGTAGGCATAACCGATGCCGTTGCCTTCCAGGACAGTCCACGGGCCCTTGACTTCCTTGTCCATCGTGAAGGGGACATACATGACCTCGGTCGTGACGGTGATCCCGTCCAGCGACGTGGAGGTGATGCGTACCGGCACGAGCAGGTCGCCCACGATATCGAGGTTGCTGCCCGTAAAGAGCTTGTCGGAATTGATCTTGCCCGAGAACTTGGCCGCAGTCTCGCCCGCAGCGATCTGCGAGCTGGTGGCGTCAAGCGTGGCGAACCCGTCGGGCGCAGCCAGGTAGTTCGTCCCGTTGGCCTGGTTGTAGGCGTCCACGAGGCTGTTGTCGATCGTGTAGTTCACCGTCAGATCCATTGTCGAGATGGCATTGTCGAGCACGATGTTGCCGTCGAACGAGATCACCTCGTGCGTAGCGGTGGGATGGAACGATGCCGCCAGCTCCCTCTCCATGCCGATCGAGGCGCGTTTGGGATTGATGATCTTCACATTGCGGTTTGCATCGACGGCCAGCGCGTCGTTGGCGACGGTGAGTTCGAGCGGAATCGCATACTCCGTACCCTCGCCCAGGGCGAAGATGGCTGCGTCGTCCCACGTAACCTCGACGAATTTACGGGTGTCGCCGTCCGAAAAGCCGACCGTCGAAGAAGAGAGTTTGTAGCAGTTTGCCGGCAGCACCGCATAGTTGGTGCCGTTGGCCGTGTTGTATTCGGCCAGGGCAGTTTCCGAAACACTGAGGAGCGCTTTGGCACTCTGTTGTCCCTTGCCGTTCTTCAATATTGCCAATTCATATTTTCCATTATAAACCGATACGCCGGCATATTGCTCCTCATTGACAAATGAAATCGTATCGTCTACCATGAAGTTGTTGCGATTGTCCTCGCAGCCGGCCAGGGCGGCCGAAGCAAACAGTCCTGCAAGCAACAGTTTCCACATATTTATTTTCATAGGTTCGAGCATTTATTAATGTCCGTAATTCTGGGTCATGTTGGTCATTTCGGCCATCTGTGTCGCATTGATAGGATGGAGGTAATCCTTGTCGCGGAAAACGGCGGGCGAACCGACGTAGTCGTTGGACACGCGTTCGTAAGACTCTTCGTACGTGGTGGCGCTTACGTGCAGCGTCCAGTTCTCGCTCGGGTATTCCTTCTTGGCGATCATCCAGCGGCAGGCGTCGTAGTGGCGCATCGCTTCCAGTCCGAACTCTACCATGCGCTCCTTCTGGATGCACCAGCGGAGCAGCTCCTGGTTGCCGCGGATCTCGGGATAGGCCTCCTGGATCTTATTCAGGCCCACGCGTTCGCGCACCTTGTTCAGGTATTCGAGCGCTGCGGCTTCGTCGCGCTGGGGCTTTTCGTTGCAGGCCTCGGCATAGTTGAGGTAGATCTCCGCCAGGCGGAACGCCGGGTAAACCGTTTTCATCGTGGTATAGTCGGTAGCCTCGCGCAACGATTTGTTGGTTTCGTAAAGACGGCGCCATACATAACCTACGCGGGTGATACCGCCGCCTTCACCTGCATTCCACTTATTGGTGCAGGCGTCATTGTTGTAGCAGGTGAACTTGATGTTCTCCGTCTTGTTGGGCCACCAGAAGCCGTTGGGCACCAGACAGGCGTAATAACGGGGATCGCGGTTGATACAACTGTTATGGGCCTTGATGCCGTCGCCCCAGTCGATACCGGGCTGCTTGTACCCATCGGTGAATCCGGTCGCCTGATAACCCGATTGCGGATCGACGATGGGTTTCGACATGTCGTTCTCACCCTGGTAGCCTGTCACGGGATAGCGTCCGGTCGTGTACATCGGATAGCTGTCGACCAGCTTCAGCGAAGGCTGGATACCGCCGTAACCCTGGTAAACGGCGCCCGAAGCACCCGTCATGCCCGGCATGGCGCATGCCAGCAGACCGCCCGTGCCGCCCAGCCACGAATAACCGCCCGAGCGGCTCCACCATCCCCAGATGGTCTCCTTGTTCCAGGGCTTCAGCCTTACGCCCTGATAAGAGGACATGTAACGCGTGAATTCGTCGGTCTGTTCCGTGTCCTTATAGAGATCGTATAAGCCCGTTTCTGCCAGTTCGATGACATCCCAGGCTGCCTGTGCGGCTGCTTCCCATTTGGTTTCGTCCTTGCTCTGCGGGAAGAGGAATTCACCGCGTATGTTCTGCATCTGGCCTTTGTAAAGGTCGCACCCGTTATATAACGGCGATGCGGCATAAAGCAGTATGCGCGATTTCAATGCCAGGGCTGCACCGCGCGTAACACGGCCGGCCCACTGCTTGCCGTCGATACCGATGTCGTCGGTGCGTACCGGCAGGTCGTTCTTGATCGCGTCGAGCTCCCCGACCATGAAGTCGATGTTCTGCTGTACGGTGTGGCGGTCTACGGTCTTGCCGTCGATCGTCTCGTCGGCGATCTGGTCGCCCCAGATGAATACCGGGCCGTATTGGCGGAACAGCAGGAAATAGTAGTAGGCGCGCAGGAAACGGGCTTCGGCCTTCATGTATGCGAGGGTCGCCGGGGTGTCTTCCTTGTCGAGGTCGATATATTTCAGGAAGATGGAGCACTGGTTGATGCCGATGTAGTAATCCGGCCAGTAATTGAAGTTGGTCGTGGCGCTGCTGTAGTTGCCGGTTCTGAACTGGGTGTAGTAGACCCACTGGTACCACGAGAACAACGACTCGTCCGCACGTCCTACCGTCCAGCCGTGCATGCCTACGACCTCTTCCTCCTGGGGAATGTAGGAGTAAAGGTGGCTCAGGTATTTCTGGACTTCCGTTTTCTGCCGGAAAATATCCTCGATCTTGGCCTGGTCGTCCAGTTCCACGTCGAAGAACGACTCGCAGGAGGACAGCGTAAAGGCCAGTAACAGGGCGGTTGCGAATATTCGTATTTTTTTCATTGCTTATCCTTTTTTAGAAGTTGACATTTGCACCGATTGCAAAGGTACGTATGAGGGGGTATACATTACCGTAATTTGCATTTACCTCGGGATCCCAGAGTTTGAAATCGCTGAATGTAACCAGGTTCTTTCCCTGGATATAGAACCTGATCTTGGACAGGCCCCATTTCTTGGTCATGCTTTCGGGGAGCGTATAGCCGATCTCCGCATCTTTCAGACGCATGAAGCTCATGTCGCGCTGCCAGTAGGTCGAAAGTTGCTGGTTGTTGTCCACCTTGTTGAGCGACAGGCGGGGGTAGGGGGCGTTGGGATTCTGGTTGTCGAGCGTCCAGCGGTTCTTGGCCACATCTTCGAAGATCTGTCCCATGCGGAGGATCGTCGACGAAGCGCCGAAGAGGTTCTGTCCCTGGATGATGCGGGTCACGTGGCCCACGCCCGAGAAGAATACCGATACGTCGATGCCTTTCCATTTGACGCTGGCGCCGAAACCGTAGTTGATCTCCGGTACGAGCGTATAGCCGATGGCCACCTTGTCGAAGGTGTTGACCACGCCGTCGCCGTTGACGTCGCGGTACTTGATGTCACCCGGGCGTACGGTACCGAAATCCTGCTTGGGCCAGTTGGCGATATCCTCTTCCGACTCGAACAGTCCTTCGGCAATCAGGCCGAACTGCTGGTTGTTGGCAAAGCCGGCGAGGTTCTGGTATTTCCAGATCTGGTCGGGTTTGTCGTCGTAGAGTTTCTTGTTGCGGTTGTAGGTGAAGTTACCGCGTGCCGATATGCTGAAATCCTTGTTGAAGCTGTGGTCGAATTCGAGCGACATGTCGAAACCCTGGTTCTTCATGCGGCCGAGGTTGACCCACTGCGCCGTTTTCGTGCCGACCACCGACGGGGTGGATTCGCGCTGGATGAAGATGCCTTCGCGTTTCTCATAGAAGTAGTCCGCCTGGATCTTGATCTTGTTGAACAGCCCCAGCTCGATACCGACGTCGGCCTTCGTAGCCTCTTCCCAGGCAACGTCCGGGTTGCCGTACTCGCCGGTCGAATAGCCGGGCAGGTTGGTCTGTCCCAGGTCGCCGAAAGTGAACCCGCCGGCATTGGTGTTCATGGTCGTATTGTAGGCGAAACGGCGGCTGCCGCCGATTTCGTCGTTACCGATCTTACCGTACGAGGCGCGGATCTTCAGGATGTTGATCTTGTCGCGCAGCGGCTCCCAGAATTTTTCGTTGCTGATCATGTATCCTACGGCGTACGAGGGGAAGAAGCCGTAGCGCTTGCCGGGGGCAAAGTTCTCCGAACCGTTGTAACCGAAGTTGAACTCGGCGAAATACTTGTCGCGGAAGGCATAGGTGAAACGCCCGGCGATACCCATGTTCTTTGTCGGGTAGGCGTCGATGTAATTGACGGGCCTGTTCTTGGATTTGCTGCGTACCGAGTAGAGGAACATGCCGCTTACGCGGTGGTCTTCCGCGAAGAGGCGCTCATAGATAAGCGAGCCCTCGAAATTGATGGCCGTCGTACCCGACGAGTCCGATGTCGCGAGGCGCATGTAGTTGCTGCCGTTGGGGTTGGCAGCGGTCAGCATCAGTTCGCCGTTTTCGTCGCGCCCGGTGGCATAGTAGGTCACGGGGGACATTGCGCGCTCCAGGAGGGTTGCGTTCTGTGCATCCCATGCGAATTTTACATTGGCTTTCAGGCCGGGGGTGATGATGTCCGAGAAATCCTGCGTCAGCGACAGCAGGGACTGCGCCACCATGGTGTTGTAGCGCCGGTATCCGGTGTTGTTCAGCATGTTGTAGGGGTTGACCGAGCCCGACTCCTGCGGGATTGCCAGCATGCCGTTCGAAAATACGGTCGGCGTAGCCACGGGGGTAACGTACATCGTGTAGGCGTACAGGTCGTTCGTGGTCGTGCAGGGAGCGTTTTTGGTCGTATACTGCGTGGAGAGCGAAAGGCCCAGCTGCGTCGACTTGGTAATGTCGATGTCGATGTTCGAGCGGAAGCTATACTTGTTGAAGTTCATCTGGGCATTGTAACGGTCGTTGTCAGCGACATTGAACATACCGCCTTCCGTGTAGTAGGATGCCGAAACGTAGTAACGGATTTTCGGGGAGCCGCCCGTGACGCTCGCGTGTACGCGGCCGGTCATGGCCAAGTCCTTGAAGATGGTGTTGACCCAGTCGACGTTCGGATAGAGGTCGGGGTCGCGGCCGCTCAGGTACATCTGGCGGGCATAGTCCGAAATCGGCATCTCGGTGCTGCCGCTGTCGCGGTAGAGTTCGTTGTAGTAGTCGATCCACTGCGAAGCGTTCGCCAGCTCGGGCAGCTGGACAGGCTGCGTAATGCCGAATTCGGCCTTGACGCGGATCTGGGGCGCCGTCATTTCGGTGCCTCGTTTGGTGGTGATCAGGATGATGCCGTTCGCACCGCGCACACCGTAGAGGGCGGTCGCCGTTGCGTCCTTCAGGATGGAGAACGTGGCGATGTCGTCCGCGTCGACAAAGTCCATGTCGCGCTCGATACCGTCGACGAGCACCAGCGGGGTGGTTTTGGCACCGAACGTACTCTGTCCGCGGATCCAGAACTCGGCGCTCGATCCGGGTTCGCCCGTACGCTGCATCACGACGATACCCGCCAGTTTGCCGGCGAGGTTCGAGGAGAGCGAGCCGCTTGCCACTTCCAGTTCGCCGGCGTCGATGGTGTTGATGGCGCCGATGATACTCTCCTTGCGCTGTTTACCGTATGCGACTACGGTTACTGCCTCCAGTTCGGAAACCTTGCGCACCAGCTCGGTCACGATGTTGGTCTTCGTTCCGACGGGAATGCTCTGGGTTTCATAACCCAGGTACGAAATCTCGATTACATCGGTCGGCTTTACGTCGATCGAGAAGGTACCGTCATTACCCGTGATGACACCGCGGGTACTGCCCTTGACGATCACGGTGGCTCCCGGTACACCCGCCTTGGTCTCGTCCAGGACGCGTCCGGTCATCTTGACGTTCCCCCCCCCTTGCGGGGCGGTAACAGACGATTCCAGGCTGCTTGCGGAATACACAAATTCGGGATTTGCGCTCAATTCCGTAACCGATATAAGCCCCAGTATCAACACGAATGACCGGAGCATTATTTTACAAAAGAGCTTTTGTATAGTCATTGTCATATTTCCTCATTTATAATTACTTAATGTAGATTTGTACGGTTCGGGCGTCGGTCGGGCGCCGCGGGCCCGTACGTGTTGGATTGATCCTTGCTTGGCTAGAAGCACTTTGGATTAGTGTTTTTCAGGAAGTCAATAGTTCGGGTCTCGTCTGTTTTACCATAGGCACGTTTTAGTTTTTAGGTATGGTGAATAATTAGTCGGTTGTATAATTCGTCTGCCGATATGGCCGTCAATGCCGAAAGAACTTGATATACGACAACATACGGCCTGTGTGGTACTTTTTTTTCTGTGAAATTCAGTTAAAAGTATTCATTATCCGGTAACAAATATAACAATAAAATTATTATCATTACTATTTTTGATAAGTTTTTTTACTTTAAAGGGGCGCGGTACGATTTGCATGTCCTTGGATTTGTGCATATAATATGTTGATTTTCAGTATATTGTTGGTGTTTTTCGGGCTGTGAAATATTTGTGAAAAAGTAATGTCCTTTTTATCAGCTACTTGGCTTTGGGCTAACGGATTAAGATGGTCTTGACCGTTAAAATTGTGTAATACAATATCTTATATTTTTATGCTTCATCTGTTCTCGAATCATTCCTGCCGGGAAATAGTTGCCTCCCCTGATTTTTGCCGCTTCAATGATTCGAAAAGTTTTTTACTGTTTTTGGGTTTGTAAGTAAAATATTTTTGCTTATTTTTGCCCTGTAAACTTTCGGGCTTACCGGCTAACAGGGTATACCTATGTATATTATATTTGCCGTTTATGCCCGCATCCGGCTACGCCGGCCGCACCGCATGGAACTGCGCTGAGTTGAAAATTCAATAAAATACCCGGAATAAATGATGATTAGAAATTGTTGTATGCTGGTGGCGGGCCTCCTGCTACACACGCAAATATTCGCACAGGATAAAACGGCCGCAAGCCGTACCGGCGAAGACTACACCCTGTCGAACGGTGCGGTCGAGGCCGTTTTCAGCGGGAGCGGAAGCTTCGACATCGAGAAACTGGTGCTCAACGGGAAACAGGTCGTCGGGGCAGGCAAGAACGAAACGCCGTGGATCCTGATATACAAAGGTCCCCAGGGAGAAAACCCGGAGTTGAAACCCGAACATGCCGTTTACCGCGGGGTGCAAGTCCGCGATGACGCCCGGGCCAAAACTTTGGTGTTCACGTGGGAGCTGACGTTGGACTACTCGCCGGTGAAATATCCCGTGCGGATGTACGTGACGCTTCCCGACGGCGGCGAGCTGCTGCAATGGAACATAGAGGCCGACCTGCCCGCCGGGTGGCTGGTCACGGATCTGAAATTCCCCAATGTCGTGATCGAACGCCCCGAAGACGGCAGGATCATCACCACCGAAGGCTGGGGCGTCGAGAAGCCGCTCGACATCGCTACGTTCGAAGCCCGTTACCCGTCGCATGCCTCCGCCATGCAGTTCCTCGTGGTACACAATGCCGAGGGTGCCTTCTATTACGGGACGGAAGACCGCCGCGGCTGCGGAAAGACCTATTCGGCGCAGTGTACGCCGACGACGGTTGCATTGAGCGATGCCATTCCCGCTTCGGCCGGATGGATCGCGGACGGGACGTTCCGCCTGCCGTGGGTCTCGGTCACGGGTTTCACGCCGAAGGGTTGGGAAGATGCCGTTGTCAGGTGGTACCGTCCGTTTACCTTCACGACCGAATGGGGCAGCAAGCCGCTCGCCTCGCGCAATATCCCGCAGTGGTGTTACGATGCCGACGCGTGGGTGCGTGCCAAGCATGTGACCGACCAGACGTACGATGCCGTCCGGCGTGCCGCCCGGTATTTCGGGCAAGGGCTGGGTGTGCACTGGTATTTCTGGCATCATTACCCCTACGATACCCATTATCCCGATTACCTGCCCGCACAGGAGCGTTTTGCAGGGATGGTGCGTGACGCCCAGCTTCTGGGGGCGCGTGTGACGCCCTATATCAACGGCCGGCTCTGGGATCCGGCGGCCGACAGCTATAAGCGCGACCGCGGTTACGACGCGTCGTGCCGTAAACCCGACGGTTCGCTCTATACCGAGATTTACCCCACGTCGAAAGTCCTCAATACGGTGACCTGCCCCTCGACGGATATCTGGCACCGGAAGATCATCGGGCTGGTGGACAGCCTGCAACACGCGATCGGGGTGAACGGAATCTATATCGACCAGATCGCTGCGGCGGCGCCCGAACCCTGTTGGAACGGGGCGCACGGCCATCCGGTCGGGGGCGGTGATTTCTGGTACGACGGCTACCGCAGGCTTATCGGCGAGATCCGCGCACACCACCTGCTCGAGGACAGGATCCTGACCAGCGAGGAGAATGCCGAGTGCTACATCGACCTGTTTGACATGCTGCTGGTCGTCAATACGCCCCATGAGGAGGACAACTGCATCATCCGGCCGGTGTTCCCGATGGTCTATTCCGACCGTGCCGTCACCAGTGCCTTCACCTATACGCCGAGCGAGGCGGATAAGATGTCGCTGGGCGACTTCCGTTACGAACTGGCGAAGGCGTTGTTGTGGGGTTCGCAGATCGGGTGGGTCGACCCCATCCCGCTGATGTCGGAACAGGCCGTCAGCGAGGCGCGTTTCATGAAGACGCTCATGGATTTCCGCCGCAGCCTGCACGATGTCGTGTACGGCGGCCTCTTCATCCGCGAGCTCACCCCGGCGGGCGACAACCCCATCGTGAAGATTCCGGGGTTCGGCGATGACGCGTCGGTGCTGGCTGCCGAGTGGCGGAAGCCGGACGGCCGCAAGGTCTATATCGTTGTCAATATGGATGAAAAAAAACATAAGGTTTCGTTACCCGGCGTGGACAAGCCCTTCGATGTGGCGGGTGCGTCCTGCAAGCGTATCGATTTGTAACGGGTAACGATGTCCGGGCAGGGCCCGGACAGGTTGGGTAGGAGAGGGTGCCCGGCGTAACGCACGCCGGGCACCCTTGTTTTGCGAGGGGGGCTTGCCCGCCGGAATCCGCGTGATCGGCCGCAACCGCATCGTCTTCGCAAGGAGTACATCCCTGTCTGCGGGAATTACAGGCAGCCATTCTGCGATTTCCTCTCCGCCCGTTCTCCGATGCCCCAAGGCGAGAAATAATGAACCGCGGGTTTATTCCATGTAAGTCATGACGTTGCCGCTGATCTGCTGCAACGATATTTCGCAAACCTTCGTATTGTATTTCGCCGTGAGGATGCGCTCTTCGGCATCGAGCAGGCTCTTCTGCGCTTCGCGCATCTCGATGCCCGGCAGGTCGCCCAGCAGGTAACGCTCCATGGCGATCTCGTAGTTCTCCTTGGCGGCGATCAGGTTCTCTTTTTCCAATTGGATCACCTCGAGGTTATTGCGGTAGGCCTGCCAGAAGTTCGACAGGTTGGCACGCAGCGACTGCTCGAGCCTTTCGCGCGTGAGCTGCGCATTTTCCACGTCGATGCGGGCGTTGCGCTGCTCCCGGCGGCGGTTGCCGTCGAAGATCGTAATGCCGAGTTTCACCCCGGCGTTCAGTCCCAGCGTCCCGCGCGACCGGGTCGTCCCGTTCCCGAAACCGTTGTAGGTGTAGCCGTATCCCGTCGTCAGGTTCAGATAGGGGTAGTTGCGCGCCTGCACGGTCTTCAGGTCGAGTTCGGCCAGCACATTGTCATGCCCTGCCAGCAGCAGAGAGGCATTCGTGTCGAGCGTCTGTGCCAGCAGCTCCTCCCATTTGAGCTCGCCGTTGACCTCGATCACCGAGTCGCGGATACAGAGCATTTCGTTGACGTCCTTGTTGGCCAGCAGTTCGTTGATGCGGATGCGCGAAGCCGAAACCAGCTCCTGCTGGGACATATATTTCGAACTGTCGGCATTGAAGTCCACGCGTGCCTGCAACAGGTCGAGGCGCGAGAAATTGCCGACGCTGACCCGCGCTTCGGTGATGCGCAGCCGCTCGCGCGAAAGCGCCACGGCATAGCGGAAATTCTGCAGGCGCAGCGTCTGCTGGACGTAATTGTAGTATTCGGCCGTCAGGCTGGCTACGAAGTCCTCGATCGTGATGCGGGTGCGGACAGTGCCCATCTCCTGCATCTCTTTGAGCTTTTTGTAGTTGGTGCGGATGCGGAATCCGTCGAAAATCGTCCAGTTGAGGTTGATCCCGGCGTTGAACGTCTGGTCGTAGATGCCGTTGTCCGACCATGCGTCCCCTTCGCGCGGTGTGGTGCGCTCGTTGTCCAGCGCCCCCGAATAACCCGCCTCGAAGTCGATCGTCGGCACCATGCCGGCATTTGCCGCCGTGGCATTGTTGTCGCTGATGCGCTTCTCATTGCGCACGATGCGTATGTCGTAGTTGTTTTCCAACCCTATTTCCAGGCACTTGCGGAGGGTCAGCTCCTCCTGTGCCGCCGCCGTTGCGAAAATCCCCGCGGCCAGGGCCGATAAAATCACTCGTTTCATTGGGCTTCCTTATTTCTGTTTCTTACTCCGGTCTGTCGATACGTAGCTGTATATTGCCGGGACGATGTAGAGCGTCAGCAGGGTGGATACCACCATACCGCCCACTACGGCGATACCCATGGCGATACGTCCGTTGGCACCTTCGCCCGTGGCGACGGTCAGCGGCAGCAGGCCGAGTATGGTCGAGGCGCTCGTCATCAGGATCGGGCGCAGGCGTTGCAGCGAGGCTTCCTCGATGGCGTGCAGTTTGTCGATTCCCGCTTCCTGCTTCTGGTTGGCGAACTCCACGATGAGGATGCCGTTCTTGGCCACCAGGCCGATGAGCATGATGATGCCGATCTGGCTGAAGATGTTCATCGTCTGCCCGTTGGCGGCCATGAATACCAGTGCCCCCGCAATGGCCAGCGGCACGGTGAGCATGATGACCAGCGGGTCTTTGAAGCTCTCGAACTGCGCCGCGAGGATCAGGTAGATCAGCAGGATGGCCAGCAGGAAGGCGAACATCAGGCTCGACGAACTTTCACGGAACTCCTTCGAGTCGCCGGCCAGCGCCGTGCGGAAATCGTCGCCGAGCGTTTCGGCGGCGATGCGATCCATCTCGTCGAGCCCCTGTCCGATGGTCTTGCCCTTCGCCAGCCCGGCCGATACGGTCGCCGAGAGGAACCGGTTGTAGTGGTACAATTGCGGCGGGGCGACGTTCTCTTCCAGTGCGATCAGGTTGTCCAGCTGGATCATCTCGCCCTTGTCGCTGCGTACGTAGATCGACCGCAGGTCGGCGGGCTTGTTGCGTTGCTGGCGGTTGATTTCGGCCAGTATCTCGTATTGCTTGCCGTTCATGTAGAAGTAACCCATACGCTGGCCGCTGAGCCCGTACTGGAGCGTCTGGGCGATGTCGCGCGTCGAGACGCCCAGCAGGTTCGATTTGTCGCGGTTGATGATGATGCGCGCCTCGGGCTTGCTGAATTTCAGGTCGACGTCGGCCATCTGGAACACGGGGCTTTCGTAGACCTTGCGCATGAATTCGGGCAGCACCTCCTGCAACCGTTCGATGCCGGTGGCCTGCAGGACGTACTGCACGGGCATGTTGCCGCGGCGGCCGCCGAAGGTGCTCTGCTGCTGCACGAAGGCGCGGGCCTTGGTCTTGGTACGTACGGCCGCCGAAAGCTCCTCGGCGATCTCCATCTGCGAGCGTTTGCGGGTCGAGATGTCGGTCAGGGCGATCCGGACGTTACCCGAGCCGCTCGATACGCGCGCCGTGACCGACTGGGCCTCGGGTACGAGCGAATCGACCAGGCGGTTGATATCCTCGGTGTAGTCGCGCAGGTATTCGTAGGTGGCGCCTTCCGACCCGCGGGTGTTGATCGAAATCTGCGAGCGGTCTTCGAGCGGCGCCATTTCCGCCGGGATGGCCCGCCACAGCCAGCCGATCAGTCCGATCATCAGGGCAATGAGCGGCAATGCCAGCCAGCGCCGCCGCAGGAACCCGGCCAGCGTGCGCTGGTAAAAGTTGTTCATTCCCACGAAGAAGGGTTCGGTCTTGCTGTAAAACCAGCTTTTGCGCTCCTGCCGCACCAACAGTTTGGTCGCCAGCATCGGGGTGATGGTCAGCGCAGCGAAGGTCGAGATGACCACCGCGCCCGAGATCACCATGCTGAATTCGCGGAACAGGCGGCCGGTCATGCCTTCCATGAAGACGATCGGGAAGAACACGGCGATCAGCGTGACCGACGTCGAGATGACGGCGAAGAAGATCTCCTTGGCGCCTTCGATGCCGGCCTCCTTGGGCGTCATGCCGCGTTCGATGCGGATGTAGATGTTCTCGGTCATCACGATGGCATCGTCGACCACCAGCCCGACCGAGAGCACCACGGCCAGCATCGACAGCACGTTGATCGAGAACCCGGCGACGTACATCAGGAAGAACGTGCCGATGAGCGAGACCGGGATCACGATGCACGGGATGAGCGTCACGCGCCAGTTGCGCAGGAAGAGGAAGATGATGATGATGACTAGGATGAAGGCCTCGTAGACGGTCTGTCGCACCTCGTCGATCGAGGCGCGGATGAAGCGCGTGTTGTCGAACCCGTAGGAGGTCACCACGTCGTCCGGCAGGTCTTTCTTCATCGTCTCCATGCGCTGGTAAACCGCATTGGCGATGTCGATGTGGTTGGCTCCCGGCTGGGGGATCACCACGACGCCCACCATCGGGATGCCGTTCATCTTCATGTAGCTGCGCGTATCCTGGGGGCCCAGTTCGGCGCGTCCCACGTCGCTCAGGCGGATGATGCGGTTGGAGGCTTCGCGTACGACCAGGTCGTTGAACTCCTGCGTGGTGTGCATCAGCCCCATCGTGCGGATCGTCAGCTCGGTGGTGTTGCCTTCGATGCTGCCCGAGGGAAGCTCTACGTTTTCGCGGTCGAGGGCGTTCTTGATGTCCACGGGCGTAATGCCGTATCCGGCCATCTTGGCCGGGTCGAGCCACAGGCGCATCGAGTAGCGTTTCTCACCCCATATCTGCACGCCGCTGACGTTGTTGATCGTCTGCAGCTGCTCCTTGACCGTCAGGTCGGCGATCTCGCTCAGCTCCAGCAGCGAACGTTTGTCGCTCTGAATGGTTACCATCAGGATCGGTGTGGCGTCGGCATCGGCTTTGGTGACCGTCGGAGGGTCGCAGTCGCGGGGCAGGTAGCGCTGGGCGCGCGACACTTTGTCGCGCACGTCGTTGGCCGCGGTTTCCAGGTCTACCGAGAGTTCGAATTCGACCGTGATGCGGCTCTGTCCCTGGCTGCTGACGCTCGACATCGAGCGGATGCCCGGGATGCCGTTTATGTTCTGTTCGAGCGGCTCGGTGATCTGGTTCTCGATCACATCGGCATTGGCTCCCGGATAGGAGCACGTCACCGAGATGATGGGGTTGTCGACACTCGGGTATTCGCGTACGCCGAGGTAGCTGTACCCGATGAAACCGAATAGCAGGATGATGATCGTCAGCACCGATGCCATTACCGGCCGCCGGATGCTCAGTTCGGAAATATTCATGCGGCGGCGGTTTTATTCGACGGTGTCGAGTTTTACGGGGAGCCCTTCACGCAGCTGGAGCGTGCCGGAGACGATCAGCGTGTCGCCCGGGGCCAACCCCTCGACGACCTGTATCCGCGATTCCGTCCTCAGCCCGGTTTTTATGGCTACGGCGTGGGCTTTGCCGCCCTTGTAGAGGAATACCTTGTCCACGCCCATCTCGGGGACGACGGCCTGCGTCGGGATGGCGATGGCGTCGGGAATGTCATGCATCCGGATCTTTACGCTTACGAAGCGTCCGGGCAGCAGCCTGCCCCGCGTATTGGGGTAGTGCGCACGCACCGAGAAATAGTGAGTATTCGGGTCGATCTTCGACTCGGTGGCATATACCTCGGCGTGGAACGTCTCGTTGTACCCCTCGACCGTGAACGTGAGGCGCGTCCCGGGTTTTATCTGGCTGGCGTAGCGCTCCGGGACGGAAAGGTCGATCTTCAGCGGTTTGATTTTGGTCAGCTTGGCCACCACGACGCTCGGCGAGGCATAGGCGCCTTCGCTGACGTTGCGCAGGCCGATCACGCCGTCGAACGGGGCGTGCAGCTCCGTGAGCGCGATGTTCGAACGCACGATGTCGATGTCGGCGTTGAGCATCGCCAGTTCGGTGCGGGCCTGTTCGTAGGCTTCCTGGCTGACGGCGTCCTTTTCGAGCAGGGCGCTCTGGCGGTAAACACGGTCTTCGGCCAGTTTGAGCTGCGCTTCGTAGCGCGACAGCTGTGCCAGTAGCGGTTTGTCGTTGACTTTGGCCAGCAATTCGCCCTTGCGGACGGTCGAGCCTTCCTGGAAGTTGATCGAGACGATCTTGCCCGAGGTCTCGAACGAGAGGTCTACCTCCTCGTCGGGGAGCAGGCTGCCCACCGAGGTGATTCCGTCCGTGAGGGTTTGCGGCCGCACGACGAGCCCGTTGACGTTCAGTACGCTGCTTTTCCGGGGTATGCTGATTTCCGACGGGTCGGCGTCGGCGGCTGACGAACTGCCGCGGTAGTGGTTGTAAACGACCAGCCCTGTACAGAATACTACGAGGATGACGGACGTGATGATCCATTTCTTTTTTTTCATACCGGAGAGGTTGTCTTTAATGAGGGATATGCAAAGATACGAAAAAACCCGCTATGCCTCCGCTGCCGGAAGGTATAATTGCACCCGTTCGTGGTAAAAACGGGGCCGGTTGCGGGTTCGTGTATGCCCGTTTCCGGCGAAACGGCAAAAAATGCCGGCGAAACGACCGGCACCCGCCGCATTCCCCTACCGTCGGGAGCAATACCTACATGTTATTATTCTGTCCCGAAAATTACCTAAAACAGGGAATTGTCCGGGCTCGGCGGGCACCTTAACTTTGCCACCGCAAACAAAATAAACGGAGAGCCTATGCGTCTTGGAATTTTACTGTTTACCCCTATTTTATTATTGGCGGGTGTTACCCTGCATGCGCAGGAAGCCGTGAACGCCCCCGAACCTGCGGCCGCGGCCGATTCGGCTGCCAATGCCGAGCTGAAGGCACAGCTGAAAGCCGAACTCCTGTCGGAGATCCGGGCCGAGCTCTCTTCCGAAGTGAAGACCGCCGTCAGCAAAGAGGCCGACAAACCCTCACGGCTGACCGTAGGCGGGTACGGCGAGGCCGTCATGACGCGCAATTTCTTCAGCGACAACTACCTGCGTTATATCAGCCCTGACAAGTACAAGAATGACAAAAGCCACGGCCGCTTCGACCTCCCGCACGTGGTCATCTACCTGGGCTACGATTTCGGGCGCGGCTGGTCGATGGGCACCGAGATCGAATTCGAGCACGGCGGCACGGAGAGCGCCTTCGAAACCGAATTCGAGGAGGGCGGCGAGTATGAGTCGGAGATCGAACGCGGCGGCGAGGTCGCCCTCGAACAGTTCTGGCTCCAGAAAAGCTTCAGCCCGGCCTTCAACCTGCGCCTGGGGCATATGATCGTGCCCGTCGGCGGGACTAACCAGCACCACATGCCCACCGAGTTCTTCGGGGTCTACCGTCCCGAGGGCGAGAATACGATCCTGCCCTGCACATGGCACGAAACGGGCATCAGCCTCTGGGGACGTGCCGGTGACTGGCGTTACGAGGTGATGTTCCTGCCGGGACTGGATTCCGACCGGTTCGGCGACAACGGTTGGGTCAGCGGCGGTGCCGGAAGCCCCTACGAATTCAAGATCGCCAATGCCTATGCCGGGGCGTTCCGCATCGACAACTACTCCGTCCCGGGCTTGCGTCTGAGCCTGAGCGGCTATGCGGGCAACAGTTTCAGCAATACCCTGAGTGCCAACCGTACCGGTGCGGACAGATACAAGGACGTGAAGGGTACGGTGATGATCGGCGCCTTCGATTTCCTCTACGATGCCCATAACTGGATCGTTCGCGGTAACTTCGACTACGGGCACCTGACCAATTCGGACAAGATTTCCCAGTTCAACCGCGATATGCCCAACGCATCGCCCTCGCCCAAGCAATATGTGGGTTCGGACGCTATCGCCACGGGGGTGGAAGCCGGTTACGACATCTTCTCGCAGATACGCAAGCTCAAGGAGAGGGGACACCGCTTCTACGGCTTCGGCCGCTATGAGTTCTACGATTCGATGTTCGATACCGCCAAGTCGGTGATCCGCCAGGACTGGTGCGGCCGCCAGCGGGTAGCCGTCGGGTTCAACTATTATCCGATCAAGAACATTGTCATCAAGGCCGAGTACGGCATCGGCCTGCTCCGGTCGTACGACTACACCGACTCCGCTACCGGGGAGACCCGCACGGGGCGTTTCAACAACGAGCCCTCCCTTTCGCTGGGGATCGCCTATTCCGGCTTTTTCAGACGTTAACCAAATCATAATGAGAATATGAAAAATCTGTTCAAAAATTCCGTTTATGCAGCCGCGGCACTCGTCCTGGCGCTCGGGGCCGCATCGTGCAGCGACAGCGACGGCGATTACACGTTTGCCGACGAGCGTGAAGAGGCGCTCAAGGATGCTGCCGTAGATTTCGTCGACAATAACGTGATTCCGACCTATAAGGCCCTGGCCGACGGGAGCATCGCCTTGCAGGAGGATTGCGAGGCCATGCTGGAGGCTTTCGACGCGGGAACCCTTACGACCCCGCTGGTGCAGGCCGCCTGCAACGACTGGATCACCACGCGCAAGCACTGGGAGCTCAGCGAGGCCTACCTTTACGGCGCTGCGGCCGATTACGACATCGACCCGCATATCGACTCCTGGCCGCTGGACGGCACGGCGCTTCAGAACCTGCTGAACAACAACAGTATGATGGCCGAGATCGAGAGGAATCCCGATTATGTCAGCGCCAATCTGGGTTACGGCCTGCTCGGGTTCCATGCGTTGGAATACATGCTTTTCGAGAATGCGGGCCCCCGCGCCCTCGGCAAATACACCCGTCCCCAGCTGGTATACCTGGTCGGTGTGGCCAACGATCTGTGCAACATGTGCGTACGCCTCGAAGCTTCGTGGGCGGGGCTGGACAATGTCACCGAAGAGAAGCAGACGATCCTGGGCGATGCCGAACTGGAGCCGACCTTCGACTACGGCGCTTCGATGCGCAATTCGGGGAAGGGCGGCAGCAAGTACCGCAACTATAAGGATGCCGCCGAGGAGATCATCCAGGGCTGCATCGACATCGCTACGGAGGTCGGCTCGCAGAAGATCGGCCGTCCGGCCCACGGAACCAG